>OLOX01002673.1_pt1 | contig 14542 bp, 8 predicted proteins | sample 1672091 | NCBI WGS metagenome assembly OLOX01 (sample SAMEA3136644, study PRJEB25190) | human gut metagenome | reverse complement strand
AACCATTGGTTTCTGGCAGATTCCCTGAGACTGAACCAGGTTCTGGTAAATCTTCTGGGAAATGCGCTGAAGTATTCCAAGCCAGATGGACATGTGTGGCTGACCGTTCGCGAGACGGAAGAAGAGAAAGGGTTTTCCAATCTGTATTTTCAGGTCAGGGATGATGGAATTGGAATTGCACCTGAGAAACAGCAGCTTATTTTCCGGCAGTTCGAGCAGGCGGATAATTCTGAAAATGCAAGAAAACAGGGCACTGGTCTTGGTCTTGCCATCAGCAGAAGAATTGTGCGGATGATGGATTCCGATATTAAGCTGGAAAGTGAACCTGGTAAGGGAAGCAGCTTCAGCTTTAGCGTGAAGTTTCAGCCGGTAAGCGGTGAGAAGACTACGGTCACCAGCCGGCCGGAGGAGATCAGCTTCCCGGGAAAAAGAATCCTGGTGGTTGAGGATAATGAGCTGAATATGGAGATTGCAGAATTTGTGCTTCAGAATGAAGGCACTGTAGTGACAAAAGCATGGAATGGACAGGAAGTTGTTGAGATATTCAGAAAAAGCAGACCCGGTGAATTTGATGTCATTCTTATGGATATTATGATGCCTGTCATGAATGGATATGAAGCAGCAAAGACGATTCGCTCTCTGGACAGAGAGGATGCAAAAGTGATACCGATCATTGCCATGACAGCAAACGCGTTCACTGAGGACAAAATGAGAGCAAAGGAAGCAGGAATGGATGAACATATTGCCAAGCCTGTTGATGGGAAATTATTAGTAAAAGTGATCAATGAGTTAGTAAAACGCAATCAGAGGGAGAAGTTATAATGAAAAAGAAAAAATGGAACAAGTTAGTTTCTGTACTTTTGGTGATGGTGACAGTCATGTCACTTCTGTCTGGCTGCGGCAGGAAAAGTACGGAAAAAGAAGACGCGGAAACTATCACAGTGTATCTATGGACTACAAATCTGTATGAAAAATACGCATCATACATCCAGGAACAGCTTCCGGATATCAACATTGAATTTGTAGTAGGCAATAATGATCTGGATTTCTATCGTTTTCTGAACGAAAACGGTGGATTGCCGGATATTATAACCTGCTGCCGGTTTTCCCTGCATGATGCAAGTCCCCTGAAAGACAGTCTGATGGATCTTTCCACAACCAATGAGGCAGGTGCTGTCTATGATACATACCTCAACAGTTTCAGAAACCAGGATGGCAGCGTAAACTGGCTTCCTGTGTGTGCGGATGCCCATGGATTTGTAGTGAACAAAGATCTTTTTGAAAAGTATGATATTCCTCTTCCAACGGATTATGAAAGCTTCGTTTCTGCCTGCCAGGCATTTGATGAGGTGGGTATCCGTGGGTTTACTGCAGATTATTACTATGATTATACCTGTATGGAAACACTGCAGGGTCTGTCTGCATCAGAGCTGTCTTCTGTGGATGGACGTAAGTGGCGTACCATCTACAGTGACCCGGACAATACAAAGAGAGAAGGTCTGGACAGTACCGTCTGGCCGGAGGCTTTTGAACGTATGGAGCAGTTTATTCAGGATACAGGGCTGAGCCAGGATGATCTGGATATGAATTATGATGATGTGGTTGAGATGTACAAAAGTGGTAAGCTTGCCATGTATTTCGGCAGTTCTGCCGGTGTAAAAATGTTCCAGGATCAGGGCATTAACACAACATTCCTGCCATTCTTTCAGCAGAACGGCGAAAAGTGGCTGATGACTACACCATATTTCCAGATAGCTTTAAACCGTGACCTGACAAAGGATGAAACACGTCGGCAGAAAGCAATGAAGGTACTGAACACAATGCTTTCAGAGGATGCGCAGAACCGGATCATTTATGATGGGCAGGATCTGTTAAGCTATAGCCAGGATGTGGATTTCCGGCTTACGGAATATCTGAAGGATGTGAAACCTGTGATCGAAGAAAACCATATGTATATCCGTATTGCGTCAAATGACTTTTTCTCCGTTTCCAGAGATGTGGTGTCCAGGATGATCTCAGGAGAATATAATGCAGAGCAGGCTTATCAGTCATTTAATTCCCAGCTTCTTGAAGAAAAATCCACTTCTGAGGATATTGTGTTGGATTCAAAGAAAACTTATTCCAATCGTTTCCATACCAGCGGAGGCAATGAAGCCTATTCTGTTATGGCAAACACTTTGCGCGGTATTTATGGGACGGATGTGCTGATTGCAACAGGAAACAGCTTTACAGGAAATGTACTGAAGGCCGGTTATACAGAAAAAATGGCAGGCAACATGATTATGCCAAACGAGCTTTCCGCTTACAGCAGTGAGATGAGCGGGGCAGAACTGAAGGAAACGGTCAGAAACTTCGTAGAAGGCTACCAGGGAGGCTTTATCCCCTTTAACCGTGGCTCTCTGCCTGTGTTCAGTGGTATTTCTGTAGAAATCAGGGAAACGGATAATGGTTATACATTGAGTAAAGTTTCAAAGAATGGAAAACAGATTCAGGACAAGGATACTTTTACTGTGACCTGCCTTGCAGCACCACAATATATGGAAGCTTATGAGACAGAGGAAAATATTGTATTTGATGGAGGGGATACCTCTGTGGAAGATACCTGGACAACATATGTTTCAGATGGTAATGCCATTCTTGCAGAGCCTGAAGACTACATTACTCTGAGGTGAGAAGAATGGATGTTAAGAATCATAATACAAACAGAAAGAAACGGGTTGTGAGAAAACGATGGAATACGGCAATTTTTATTGCCCTATTCGTTGGAATTCTTTTGACTGTTTTCCGATATTTTGAGTTTGTATCGAAGACTGTTTATGAGGAAAGTGTTTCTCACCTGACAGAAATTTTTCATCAGTCTGATAATATGCTAAGTGAGCTGACAAATAAGAATCTGACTTATCTCCATATATGGGGGGAATATTTGCAGAACACTTCCGATGAAAGTGAAATTCGTGAGTATATAGAGAAAGCACAGGAAGATGCAGGCTTTTTAGATTTTTATTTCCTGTCAGCGGACGGGAACTATAAGATGGCAACAGGTGAAACCGGGTATCTTGGATTACAGGAAAATATTGAAGATGAGATTCAAAAAGGCAATGATATCATAACCAATGCAGCAGTTCCCGGAAAATCCCAGATGCTTGTTTTTGCCAGCCCGAAGGCTCATGGAAGTTATCAGGGATTTAAATATGATGCAATTGCTATTGCCTATGAAAACGCTGATATAGTAAATGTACTCGATATCTCTGCGTTTAATGGAAAAGCAAAGAGTTATGTTCTTCATCCAGATGGTCGTGTTGTGATCGATCATTCTTTAGAGTCATGGGGAAACGTGTATAACTTTTTTGGCATTTTGAGAGAACATACAGATATCTCCGAAAAAGAGATCCTTGAAATTTCGAAGAAATTTAAAGAGGGACATACAGGTGCGATGTTACTAAATCTGGATGAAAAGGATTATTATCTTGTTTATGAAAAATCAGGCATTCAGGACTGGGTATTTCTGGGACTTGTCCAGGCAGATATCGTCAATGCCAGTATGAACACTTTGCAACTTAGTACGATGCTTCTTGTGGGTGCAGTCGTGCTTTGTATTACAGCAGTCCTTATTGGATTTATTTTACGAAAAAACAGTGTAAGACTGAAGAAAAAAGACACAGAGATCTTGTACAGGGATGAGATGTTTCAAAAGTTGTCAATGAATGTAGATGATGTATTCTTAATGTTGGATGCAAAAACGTATCGGGCAGATTATGTCAGTCCGAATGTAGAAAAACTGTTGGGGATTACCGTAGAACAGATTCGGAAAGATATTTCTGTTTTAGGAGAACTGCATTCTGAGGATACGAAAGATCCGAAGAAGGATCATCTAAAGGAGATTCAGGTTCATGAACAGCAGGAATGGGATTTTGAGTATGTTCATCAGAAAACAGGAGAACGACGCTGGTTTCATAGTGTTGCAATGGGTAGTGAGGTAAATGGGAATAAGAAATATATACTGGTTATGTCGGATCGTACTGCTGACAAGAAAATGAATCAGGCACTTTCTGATGCAGTCCATGCTGCGGAGAATGCCAACCAGGCAAAGAGTACTTTTCTTTCTAACATGTCTCATGATATCCGGACGCCAATGAACGCTATCATTGGGTTTACGACACTGGCTGTGAGCAACATTAATAACAAGAAAATGGTCAGAGATTATCTTGGCAAGATTCTTTCATCCAGCAATCATCTGCTTTCACTGATCAATGATATACTGGATATGAGTCGTATTGAGAGTGGAAAGATCCATCTGGAAGAAACAGAGGTTAGTTTGTCGGATGTACTTCATGATCTGAAGACGATCATCAGTGGACAGATTCATGCGAAGCAGCTGGAACTTTATATGGATGCCATGGATGTTATGAATGAGGATGTGTATTGCGATAAGACACGGCTAAATCAGATATTGCTGAATCTTTTATCCAATGCAATCAAGTTTACTCCTGCAGGCGGAATGGTTTCTGTTCGGTTGAAACAATATCCGGGAACACAGCGAGAGCGTCAGTTATATGAGATCCGGGTAAAGGATAACGGAATCGGTATGAGTGAGGAATTTGTACAGAAACTTTTTTCTCCTTTTGAGCGGGAGAGAAGTTCTACAGTCAGCAGGACTCAAGGTACAGGACTGGGCATGGCTATTACCAAGAATATCGTGGATATGATGGGTGGAAACATTGAGATTCAGACAGAACAGGGCAAAGGTACGGAATTTATTGTACGACTACCATTGCGGATCCAGTCTAAGCATCATCGTGTAGAGAAGATCGCAGAGCTCGAAGGTCTTAAGGCATTGGTGATAGACGATGATTTTAACACCTGTGACAGCGTGACAAAGATGCTTGCAAAGGTTGGAATGCGTTCGGAATGGACACTTTCTGGTAAGGAGGCGGTTCTCCGTGCAAGGCAGTCTATAGAGCTGGGAGATGCATTCCATGCCTATATCATCGATTGGCGGCTGCCAGATATGAATGGTATAGAAGTTACCCGACAGATTCGCAGTCTTGGTGATGATACACCGATCATTATCCTGACTGCTTACGACTGGTCAGAGATCGAAGCGGAAGCAAGAGCAGCAGGAGTCAATGCATTTTGTGCGAAACCAATATTTATGTCAGATATCAGAGATACTTTGATGACAGCGATCGGTCAGAAGCAGGCGAGCACGGATGATAATATTCTTCCGACAGCAAGTTCAGATTTCAGAGGCAGAAGTATCCTGCTTGTGGAAGACAATGAATTAAATAGTGAGATTGCACTGGCGATTCTTAATGAATATGGATTCCAGGTTGATACAGCAGAAAATGGAGCAGAGGCAGTTGAGAAGATCAGGAATTCAGCACCAGGCGATTATGAGCTTGTACTTATGGATATTCAGATGCCTGTAATGAATGGATATGAGGCTGCAAAGCAGATCCGTGCACTGGATGATCCAGCACTGGCAGAAATTACGATCCTTGCTATGACTGCCAATGCTTTTGATGAAGATAGAAAGAAAGCACTGGAATGTGGTATGGATGGATTTTTATCCAAACCAATTGTTATTGAGGAATTGATCCATACGTTACAGACCAATTTGAAATAAATGAAAGGAAGCGATATCTATTTTATTCACAAAAATTTCGAAATCTCTTAAGAAAATCTTTGACAAAATGTAACAATGGAGAATCGAAACGTGATATAATAAAAAACAAGTGTCTATAGAACTCACATGACACAACATAAGACAAGTTTACGAAACATAAGAAGATGAGGAGGGCATAAAGATGCCTGGTATTATTTTAGAAGGAGGAACATTTCGCCCAATCTTTAGTGCAGGAGTGATGGATGCACTGTTGGATGAAGATATCATGTTTCCTTATATGATCGGAGTATCTGCGGGAATCTGTGATGGTTTTTCCTATATATCCAAACAAAAGGAAAGAAATTTAAAGATCCTGATGAACCACAGGAATGATAAAAGATACATGGGAGCGAGGAATCTATTGAAAGATAGAAGTCTTTTTGGACTGGATTTCGTATATGACACGATCCCAAACAAACTGTATCCATTTGACTGGAAGACATTCAATGAATACAAAGGAACGATCAAGGTCGGTGTGACAAATGCATGGACAGGGAAGGCAGAATATAAAGATGGAATGAAACTGGATAAGAAGTGTACGATGCTTCGAGCAACTTGTGCGATCCCGTTTGTATTTCCAACGATCAAAGTAGATGGAAAGCCTTATTATGATGGTGGAATTGCAGATCCGATTCCGATCAGACGATCAATAGAAGATGGGAATGAGAAGAATCTGATCGTACTGACAAGGCCAGAAGGGTATAGAAAAGAATTAAGCAAGAGCAACAAAGCTGCGGCAAAACTTCTCAAGAGAAAATATCCACATTTACCGGAACTGCTGTTAAATCGTCATATAAGATATAATAAAACAGTTAGATATTGTGAGCAGTTAGAGAGGGAAGGAAAGGCAGTGATCCTAAGACCAGAGTATACAATCGATAGTTTAGAGAAAGACATTGATGTATTAAAACAAACGTATGATATGGGATACCGTGTCACAAAAGAGAATATAAACCGAATTAAAGAATTATTTTAGACGACTCTTTATGCCTGTTCCACTGGACGGAAGAAGCTCGATAAGATATACTTTATAAGATTAAGACAAAGGAGGAATCGGGCGATGGCAAGAATTGAAGAATCAAAACGAACTTATATAGAAGAACTTGCGACCAATCCAAGAGTCAACCTGATGGTTTTATCGGAACGAATCAATATTGCGTTTCATGAGGATGAAAGTGAGGTATCTCTGTCAGAGAAGATAGCAGAGAAATTTTATGATATGCCACAATTGATCACTAAGTTATTACAGCAGGAAGCAATCGAATTTTTGTTGCAATGCTGGGATATGGAAGGTGAGAGCCTGATCGCTGAGATGTATGCAAGAGAGATTGAACAGTTACATTTTCTTGGATTTCTCTCATATGAAGACGATACGATCTTATTGAATATGGAAGCAAAGGATAATTTTTTCTTCTCTCTGAAAAGCCGCAGAGTTCAGGAAGAGTTAGAAGAGGGTACCAGACTTGAGAATATTCTCTTTGGAATGTTGTTTTTATATGGTATTTTAGATATTTATGAGTGTTGCCAGATGATCCAGGAAGAGATGTTCCCAGAGCTGACTTATGATGAGTTGGAAGAATTTATATTACTCCGTATTGTATTCTGGCAATCAGGAATCTTATTAAGAAATCAGATGAATTCAAGACTGTTACTGGCAAGCCGTGAGGTAGAAAATCGTAACGAAGTATTTATTCAGTGGAGCCTTAGGGAAGATCTATCATGGAAACGTTACAGTGAAGATGAATATAAGAATCTGGCACTAGGCAATGGAATTGGAGGCTGGGATGGAATCCCAGAATTATATGATTTTGTGATGAAGAATATCGAGAATGATCAGTATAAGGTTATGATGATCGTAAAATCACTGGTTGTTAAGATTCAAAATGGATTGACTTATGAAGAGATTACATCTGCGTATGTGAATCTTCTGGACGAAGAAGATAAAGAACATCAAAGGATCCTTTGTGAATTGATCCGTACGCTTTATAAAACTGTACCATTATATAGTCTCAAGGGACATACGAGAACAGAAGTGGAAGAAGAAAGCCAAGAAGCAAGATTTCATGTGATTCAGGGTGGTAAAGAGTAAGGAGGAAGCGAATGAGACAGTCAACTGTATTAGTAGTAGATGACGAGAAAGAGATTGCTGACTTTATTGAATTATATTTAAAGAATGAAAATTATAATGTACATAAATTTTACAATGGAAAGGATGCCTTGGCGTGTGTAGAACATGAGAATATTGATCTGGCGATCCTTGATGTGATGCTGCCAGATATTGATGGATTTGAGATTTTAAAACAGATCCGTTTAACACACAATTTCCCTGTGATCATGCTGACAGCGAAAGTATCTTCCATGGATAAGATCAATGGATTGACATTGGGAGCTGATGATTATATTGAGAAACCATTTGAGCCGTTGGAATTGATGGCAAGAGTGAAGGCACAGCTTCGAAGATTTACAAGATACAACGATGGAAGCGGTATGAATCAGGAAGATACACAGGAGATCGCAGGTCTTATCTTAAATCGTGCAACACACCAGTGTACTTATGGAGAAGAAGAAATTACATTGACACCGCTGGAATTTTCAATTTTATGGATTCTGACACAGAACCGCGGGAAGGTTATAAGCTCAGAGAATCTTTTTGAGCAGGTATGGAAAGAAAAGTATTTTAAGAACAACAATAATACAGTTATGGTACATATCAGACATCTCCGTGAGAAGCTGGGAGAGGTCATGGGACACAAAGAATTGATCAAGACAGTCTGGGGAGTTGGATACAAAGTTGAGGAGTAAATACAGAAGTTTAAAGATAAGGATCATACTACAGACATTGGGAATCAGTTTGATTGTTGCATGTATCGGATATTTTGTACTTGATATATTTGTAGATGGTGTATTTCAGGATCCATTTGCCAAAACAGTCGTTTATATATTTGAACGGATCGGGATGGATGAGCTGGAAGCGATCCGTGTATATCGTCTGATCTTTGTACAAAATAAAACAATGATCATTGGTGCTGGATTTTTTGTGCTGCTTTTGTTAAGCTTTTATCTGGGTATGTCAAAATTCACGACATACCTAAGACAGGTTGAAGGCGGGATCCAGATGATCTTAAATGAATCTAAAGACCGCATATTGCTCCCACCAGAGTTGAATCCTTTGGAGAATAAATTAAATGAGATCAAAGGAACGTTGAAAGAACAGAGGCGGATTGCAGAAGAAAGTGAGCAGAGAAAGAATGATATCATCGTCTATCTTGCTCATGATCTGAAGACACCGTTGACGTCGATCATTGCATATTTATCATTGTTAAATGAATCGCCGGATATGTCGGAAGAACAAAGAGCTAAGTATATAGGAATTTCTCTTGAGAAAGCGAAACGTCTTGGAGAACTGATCAATGAGTTCTTTGAAATTACAAGGTATAATCTTCAGAATATTACCTTGGACAAAAAGGAATTTTATCTTTATGTTCTGCTTGAACAGGTGATGGATTCTTTTGCTGCGGTATTTAAGCAGAAAGGATTAGAGTGGAAGATAGAGGTAGATGATAAAATATTAATTTATGGTGATCCGGACAGGCTTGCCAGGGTTTTTGAGAATCTGTTAAGGAATGCAGTATCGTATTGTTATTCGAATTCTCTCATCGAGGTTTATGGAATGATCGATGGAGATAACGCAGAGATTTTAGTCAGGAATCAGGGAAAGACCATACCAGAACATCAATTAAATAACCTGTTTGAGAAATTTTACAGATTAGATGAAGCAAGATCTTCTGAAACTGGCGGGGCAGGTCTTGGACTTGCGATCGCGAAGGAGATCATAGAGCTTCATGATGGAACTATCAAAGCAAACAGCCAGAATGAGTATACGACATTCATAATACGGCTGCCAAGAAAGAAGGAGGAACAATGAAAAAAGTATATGTCATTGGACATCGCAATCCAGATACAGATTCCATCTGTTCTGCGATCGCATACGCAAACTTAAAGAATCAAGTGGAAGGAAATGGATACGAAGCATATCGTGCCGGTAATATCAACGGCGAAACAAGATATGTATTGGATACATTTGGAATTAAAGATCCAAAATATGTTAGTGATGTAAGACCAAGATTAAAAGACGTAAATTTAAATCTAGTTAAAGGTGCAAAAGCGACAGATTCCCTGAAATCTGCACGTGAAATGATGCAGACAGAGAAGATTGTGTCTCTTCCAGTATTAGATGGAAAGAAAATGATCGGTCTGGTATCCATCAGTGATGTGTTGAAAGCAGACATGGATGTTTATGACAATGAAATCCTTGCCAAAGCAAAAACACCATATAAAAATGTTGTAGAAACATTAGATGGAACACTTCAGGCAGGAGATATCGAAGGATATATCACAGAAGGTAAGTTAACAGTATCTGCCGCAAGTGTTGATACAATGGAAGAATTTGTAACAGTTAAAGATACAGTGATCGTTGCAAACCGTGAAGATGCACAGATTGGTGCGATCCAGACAGGAGTACAGTGTGTTGTAGTATGCATGGGTACAGAAGTTACTGATAAAGTATTAGAACTTGCAAAGGAAAAGAACTGCAGAATCATCACAACACCATATGATACATTTACAGCAAGCCGTTTGATCTGCCAGGCAATGCCAGTATCTTATATCATGGCAACAGATACGATCGTATCTTTCAATGAAACAGATTTTGTAGATGATGTCAAAGAAGAGATGACAAAGAAACGTTTCCGTTACTTCCCTGTATTGAATGCAGATAACGAATTTGTAGGATTTATTTCCAGACGTCGTATCTTAGAATTCAACAAGAAACAGGTAATCTTAGTTGACCATAATGAGGTATCACAGGCAGTCGAAGGATTAGAAGAATGTGAGATCATGGAGATCATCGACCACCACAGAATCGGAAGTGTGGAAACTGTATCACCAGTTTACTTCAGAAATCAGCCAGTTGGATGTACAGGAACGATCGTTGCTCAGATGTACCGTGAACAGGGAATCGAGATTACAAAAGAGATGGCAGGATTAATGTGTTCTGCAATTCTTTCTGATACATTAATGTTCCGTTCTCCAACATGTACACCAGTGGACGAACAGATTGCGAGAGAATTAGCACAGATCGCAGGAATTGATGTAGAAGAACATGCCAAAGCAATGTTCCGTGCAGGAAGTGATTTAAGTGGTAAGACTCCAAACGAGATCTTCTACATGGATTATAAGAAATTCAATGCCGATACAATTGATTTTGGTGTTGGACAGATCACATCCATGGATCAGGGAGAATTAGATGATATCAAAGCATCAATCCTTGAATATATGGATTCTGTGAAAGAAGAACAGGGACTCGATTACGTATTCTTTATGCTAACAAACATCTTAGAGGAAACAACACATCTGCTGATCTGCGGACCAGAAGCTGAGGGAGTGATTGAACGCGGATTTGGTGTAACACCAGAAGATAAAGTTGCAATTCTTCCTGGAGTTATGTCACGTAAGAAACAGATGATCCCTAATCTGTTGAATGCGTTTCAGCAGTAGATTGTAATAGTCTTTGATATGTATATGAGAAAAAATAAATAAGAATAGGAGCCATCCGCCAGAGAATTTATGCTCGCCGGATGGCTCTTCTGTTATTAGTGCTTCTAAAAGAAGTATTGAAAATATGAAATAAGTGCAGTATACTAATAATAAATAAAATATGTGGAATAAACTGTAAAAAATACTTGCCAATATTTGTAAATTAATGTAAACTATAAACATCAATAATCTAGATTAAAGTCAAAGAAGTTCTATATAATTGTAATTCGATTCAGAGAAATTCTATGAATATGCAGTTCTGCAGATAAGATAACCAAATGATAGTTTACAAACAAGGAGTCAGGAATGGGAGAAAAGGATAAGATTGAAAAGTTATTGGAAGATTATCCAGATGTATTTGCAGATATTATCAATGTATTAGTTTATCAAGGAGAAGAGGTAGTTAAACCAGAGGAACTACGGACAACAAATATACGGTCACAATATAAAGCATCAGATGATGTGCTTCATGAAGAAGAGAGAGATACTTTGAAAGAATGGAATAATAAAAAAGGTTTCAAGGTATTATTTGGAATTGAAAATCAGACAATCAAAGATAAAAAGATGCCACTACGTGTAATTGCATACGATGGAGCAAGTTATCGTTCTCAGATGTTAAAGAAAGGTGCAAAAGAATTTTGTAAAGTAATAACACTGATCTTACATTTTGGAGATAATCAATGGAAAGATGATAAAGAACTAAGAGAAGTTATCAATCAAGAAAGTGTGAATGAGGAGCTGTTTCAAAATTATAAATTGAATGTATTTGACATAGCATATCTGACAGAAGAACAAATAAAAATGTTTCAAAGTGACTTTGGAATTATTGCGGATTATTTTGTAAAACGAAGAAAAGGTTATAAAACAATTGAAAATCATAAACCAATCAAACATGTGGATGAAATGTTAAAATTTATGAGGATTTTTGCAGAAGACGAAAGATTTTTGCAATTGGATGTAAAGAAAAATGAGGAAGGAGAGGTTACTATGTGTACAATATTAGATACAGCAATTAATAAAGGAATTGAGCAAGGAATAAGTCAAGGAATAACACAAGGTATAGCGCAGGGAAAAATTATAGGGGAAAATGCTACATTACAGTTAGTAAAAATTTTATTAGCTAATAATAAAATTCAAGATATAGATAAGATATACAATGATATACAGTATAGAAATAAATTAATGGAAGAGTATAAAATCTATGAGAGGATATAAAAAAGACCGCCCATATGGGCGGTTACTTTTCTGAAAAGAGAGGATTAAAAAATATATATATGAAAAACTATGTCTTAAGTATACCAAAATCCCCGAGGCATTCAATATACAAAGTATGAACAATTCTAAAGAATTTATAAACAGTTCTAAACAAAATAGGTTTCGACGTTGTTGTACTTTTGACACTTACATCATATGATAATATTTAGCATAAAGACCGCCAGAAGCAATTAGTTCTTCATGTGTTCCTCGTTCTTTGATTGTTTGTCCATCGATAACAAGAATTTCGTCTGCATTCTGGATCGTTGATAAACGATGGGCGATCGTGATCGTTGTTCGATTTTCAGACAAGGCGTCCAGACTCTTCTGGATATGCTGCTCGCTTTCATTATCTAATGCGCTGGTAGCTTCATCTAAGATTAAGATTGGCGGGTTCTTTAAGAAAACTCTTGCAATAGAGATTCTTTGCTTCTGACCACCGGATAATCTTGTACCACGTTCTCCAACGAAAGTATCATAGCCATTAGGTAATGTCATAATAAAATCGTGGATATTGGCTTTCTTAGCAGCTTCGACAATTTCATCAAAGGTTGCATCAGGGTTTCCGTAAGCAATATTTTCTTTGACACTGCCGCCAAATAGATAAACATCCTGTTGAACAATACCGATGGAGCTTCTAAGACTCTCTAATTTTATATTCTTGATATTCTGACCACCGATCGTAATCAAACCATCTGTAATATCATAAAATCGAGGCAGCAGAGAACAGATCGTTGTTTTTCCACCACCGGAAGGTCCAACGAGTGCAATGGATTTTCCTGATTTGATTGTGAAATCAATGTGATTTAATACAATCTCATTATCCTCGTAACTAAATGAGACATCATGATAACAGATATCCCCATCAGGATGTTTCATATTAACGGCATCAACAGAATTTGTGATCTCAGGTTCAATATCAATAACAGACTGATAACGGATAAAACCAGACATACCTTTCTGGATCATTTCTGTTAATTCTACAAGAATCTGAATCGGGCTGATAAAGATTCCAATATACAATGCATACATAGCAAGGTCAGCAGCACTCATCTGGCCAAGAGCGATAAAATAACCACCAGCAAGTAAAGTGACAAGATACATCATTCCTTGGAAAAATGTATTTCCACTCTGAAAACTTCCCATAGCACGATAATTATCACGCTTGGAATCTAAAAATGCCTCATTTCCAACACGAAATTTCTCACGTTCAATATCTTCATTTGCAAAAGACTGCACAATACGGATTCCAGCAAGGGAGTCTTGCAAAGAAGCATTGACATCACCAATCTTCCTGCGGTTATCAAGGAAGGTAGCCTGCATCTTACGATTTTGCTTTGCACTGAAGAAGATCATCAGTAAAACGATCGCAAGAAGAATAATCGCTAATTTCCACTGAATGATAAACAGGAAAATAAAAGATCCAACGATCTTCACAAGAGAGATAAATAAATTCTCAGGGCCGTGATGGGCAGCTTCGGAAATATCAAACAGATCAGAAACAAGACGGCTCATCATCTGTCCGGTGTTATGTTGATCATAATAGGAAAAAGAAAGATTTTCATAATGGTCAAACAGTTTACGGCGCATATCACGTTCCATCTGAGCTCCCATGATATGTCCCTGACAGCTGACATAATATTTACAGAACGCCTGAAAAATATAGCAGATAAATAAAATTCCCCCGATGATCGGAAGAGTCTTAAGGATCATAGAAGCATCCTTAAGGAATAAAGTCTTTGTAAGTGAACGAAGGATCTGTGGATAAGCAAGATCAACCAGACTGATAAATGCTGCACAGATCAGATCAAAAATGAAGACTTTTTTGTAGGGTTTATAATATTGGATGAATTTTTGAAAAGTACTCATTGGTGATAACTCCTTTAAAGAAAAATTTGATTGTATACAAACAACCAGAGACTATCATACACCAATTTTTGAAAAATAAAAAGACCGCTCAATAAAATGAGCGGTCAGACTGTAGACAAAGTCCCGGTATTTGCCGGGACTTTTACTATGAGCACTGTT
>OLOX01002667.1_pt1 | contig 14565 bp, 9 predicted proteins | sample 1672091 | NCBI WGS metagenome assembly OLOX01 (sample SAMEA3136644, study PRJEB25190) | human gut metagenome | reverse complement strand
GGGATCTGGCATATGCCGTTTTCCGATGCGCCCTATGTCTGCATCGAGCCCTGGTCTGCGCTTCCTTCCCGCAAGGGCAGGATCGAAGACCTTTCCGAGCAGCCCAACCTGGTTCATCTGCCTGCAGGCAAGCGGTATGAAAATACCTGGAGTATTGAGATTTTCTGAATTTTGCAGAACTGTGAAAAGGAATGTGCCTTGGCACATTCTTGCGCCGAGTGCGCATCCTCGCGGAGCGTTTCTTATCGTATGGAAACGAAGTTTTCCATACGATAAAAAAGAATCCGGCGTCAGACAGCGATAGGACTGTGCGCCGGATTCTTTTTTTATAAATCTGAAATGCTCGCAGAGCGTGCGTTTTATCTCTGTGTCGCCATGGTTTTTAACTGTCCCATGACCTTTTTGACCGGAGGCAGGTAGAGGATGATCAGCGTCAGCACCGCTTCCACGGACAGATAGATGCCGTTGTAAACCAGGGAATAGACCGGTGCGGACATGCCGTAGTCTGCAGCGTAAGCGCCGAAGAAGATCATACCGGATAAAAATGCGAAGAAATAACGACCGAGTACACCTGCGATATAGCCCTTCACCAGACCGTTTTTCGATTTGGAAAACAGGCCGGATAAGCCGAGCGCACCGAATGCGAAGATGTAATCAACGAGCATCTGCGGTATGCTGATGATATACGGATCGCTGACCAGCTGTAAAAAGCCGTAGGCGATGGCGGTCATCAGTCCGGCACGCAGACCGTACCAATAGCCGATCAGGACTAAGAACAGCATGGAAAATAAAGTGATGGAGCCGCCGAAGGGCAGATGGAACAGCTTGATTTCGGAAGTGACAAAGGCAGCAGCTATCGCCATTGCGGAAAATGCCAGCTGACGTGCGGAAAATTTAGGCTGCTTCACAGAATTGCCGATAAAGCAGGCCAGCAGCAAAAGCGCCAGCATGAGGACAACCAGTGCGGTATAACCGGCAGTGGTCAGCTGATAAGTCGTTCCCCATTCATCCGTGATGGGGATTGCAAAAAAATTGGACATAAAAAAACCTCCTTGTGTGCACAGGAGGGGACGAAAAACAGGACAGATAAAAATCTGTCGCATGTGCCTCCCTACGCCGGTATTATCCGGTTCAGGTGATGAGGGTCAGAAATCCGGGCGGATATTCAGTCTCAGCAATCGCTCCCCTGGCAATGATATAAAATTTTGGTTACAGTTCACAGCTTATGATAGTCAGGTTGAGGGAGCGTGTCAAGCCTTTTTCGAAGCTGCGGCAGTAAGGGGCAAGGGAACTGGGAATAAAATTAGGGCTTGTAACCGTTTCGGATTGGGAATATACTAATATACTGAATTGACAAAAAAGATAAAACGATAAAAGGACTGCGAATAAATTGAATAACGATAATTATAAAAAATGGTTCATTGGACTGGCAGGCGGCTTTGTAGTCATTGCAGGAGTGCTGACCAGTTCGTTTTATGTGTCTTATGAAAAGGTAAAAGGAGAACTGGCGCAGACCAGCGGCGAGCTGTTAAACGCACAGAGTCAGGTGGAGGATCTGACAAAGGAGCTGGAAGAAAGCAGCAATGCAGCGGAAGAAACGCGGGAAGGCTATGTGACCGTCATGCTGCAGGACGGCGAGAAAGAGGATCTGCCGGAAATTCCATTTTCTGTAGATCTGGAGGACTGGAACTATGTGCTGGTCAATGAAAAAAATCCGCTGCGGCAGGATTTTGAGGTAGATCTGGCCAAGACGGACAATGGGAAGTATGTGGACAGGCGGATTCAGAAAGCCCTTGAGATGATGCTGGCGGACGGCAAAAAGGAAGGGCTGCCCCTGATGGTTTGTTCCGCTTACCGCGATTATCAAAAGCAGGATCAGCTGATGGACAACTCCATCGCAAAATTCGTAAGGGGCGGCATGAGCTATAAGGACGCTTTTTTCAAGACGAAGGAAGAAATCGCCCTCACCGGTGCGAGCGAGCATCACACCGGTCTCGCCGTGGATATCGTAGGAAAAAATCATCAGGGCCTGGATAAATCGCAGGCTTCGACCAAAGAGGCGATCTGGTTAAACGAGCACGCTGCGGAGTATGGTTTTATTCTCCGTTTCCCGCAGGACAAGGTGGCGATCACCGGGATTTCCTATGAATCCTGGCATTTCCGCTACGTTGGAGAAGAGGCGGCGAAGTTTATGAAGGAAAATAACCTGTGCCTGGAAGAGTTTGTAGAGCTTGCAAAGGCACAGCAGGAGCAGGAAGCGTTAAAAGAAGCGGAGATGGAGTAGCGATACTACATCAGAAAGAGAGGAACTGTCATGGCAGACTGGGAAGCAAATGTACGCAGGGTTGTCCCCTACACACCGGGAGAGCAGCCCAAACGAAATGACATCATCAAGTTAAACACCAACGAATGCCCGTATCCGCCTGCACCGGGTGTGACAAAAGCACTGCAGGAGTTTGAAGCGGATAAGCTGCGGCTGTATCCCGATCCGGCGGCGCTTGAGCTGCGGGAAGCGATTGCAGCGGCGGTTTCTGTTTCGGAGCATCCGGTTGCGGCAGACCAGGTGTTTGTGGGCGTTGGCTCCGACGATGTGCTGGCACTGGCATTTCTGACCTTTTTTAACAGCAAAAAACCGATTTTGTTCCCGGACATCACCTATTCCTTTTACGACGTCTGGGCGGATTTGTACGGCATTCCCTATCGGACGCCTGGGCTGGATGAAAGGTTCCGCCTGAAAAAAGAGGACTACCTGAACGAAAACGGCGGCATCATTTTCCCGAACCCCAACGCACCGACCGGTCTGATGGAGAATCTGGATACGATTGAGGAGATCGTGGCAAAAAATCCCGATTCCGTTGTGATTGTAGACGAGGCCTATGTGGATTTCGGGGGTGTGAGCGCCCTGCCTCTTGTGGATAAGTATGAAAATCTGCTCGTCGTGCAGACGTTTTCGAAATCGCGCGCTCTTGCGGGTATGAGAATCGGCTTTGCAATCGGCCAAAAGAAGCTGATTTCCTATTTAAATGATGTCAAATTTTCCTTCAACTCCTATACAATGAACCGCCTGACGATTGCCTGCGGAAAGGCATGCGTAGAGGACCGTGCGTATTTTCAGGAGATTACGGGGAAAATCGTGGCGACGCGGGAATGGACGAAGCAGAAGCTGACAGAGCTTGGCTTTACGTTCCCGGATTCGAAGGCGAACTTTATTTTTGCAACGCACAAAACCGTCCCGGCGCAGGAGTTATTCGAGAACCTGAAAACAGCCGGAATTTATGTGCGATATTTCAAAAAGCCCAGAATCGACAACTATCTGCGGATTACAGTCGGCACGCAGGCGGAGATGGAGCGGCTGGTCGAAGTGCTGGTAGAGCTGGTGAAATAGGGCGCGGCATGTTCGAAAACGCGCGGGCAGCAGCGGAAAATACGTTCGCATGCAGACACAGGAACGCACGCGGACAGATGCAGAAAAACGCCGCTGCGCGGCAGAAGGAGCGTGGATAACGAATGGAAATGTATGAGGATTTTGCGTTAGTTTATGATCGATTCATGGATGAAACGCCCTATGAAGAATGGTGTCAGTTTGTAGTCGGACGCCTGAAACAGGATCAGATCACGGACGGAATCCTGCTGGATCTCGGCTGTGGCACGGGCTCCATGACGGAGCTTCTGGCAAAGCAGGGCTACGACATGATCGGCGTTGATCTGTCAGACAGCATGCTGGACATTGCAATGGAGAAGCGTGCGCAGTCCGGTCATAATATTTTGTATTTGCAGCAGGATATGCGGGAGTTTGAGCTTTACGGAACGGTCCGGGCGGTGATCTGTCTGTGCGACTCGTTAAATTATCTACTGGAAGAAAACGACTTACTGACAACTTTTAAACTGGTAAACAACTACCTTGACCCGAATGGGCTTTTTATCTTCGATTTTAATACGGTCTATAAATACGAAACAGTCATCGGTGACAGCACGATTGCGGAAAACCGGGAGGACTGCAGCTTTATCTGGGAAAATTATTATACGGCGGAGGATCAGATCAACGAATACGATCTGACGATTTTTGTGAAACAGCAAAAAGACCTGTTCCGCAAATTTACGGAGACCCATCTGCAGCGCGGCTATACGCTGGAAACGATGAAACGGCTCGTGGAACAGTCCGGGCTGATTTTTGTCGAGGCACTGGATGCAGACACGCATGGCAGCGTAACGGAGACGAGCGAGCGGATCTATGTGATCGCGCGCGAGCACGGGAAGAATCTGGGATAAGAAATGAAAATATTTGCGCAACGCAGAAAAGCTATGCAGTGAAAAGCGCAGCGTGGAAATGGCAGGGGCTTGCCGTAAAGTAAGCCTGAGGAATGGAGGAGCTATGGGAGATTATATGGTACGCGCGACGGCGGCGAATGCACAGGTGCGCGCGTTTGCAGTGACAACAAAGGAGCTTGTGGAGACAGCGAGACAGGCACATAACACCAGCCCGGTAGTAACGGCGGCGTTGGGACGTCTGCTGACAGCCGGCGTGATGATGGGCAGCATGTTAAAGGGCGACGACGATCTTTTAACCCTGCAGGTTCGCGGCGATGGTCCGGTTCGCGGTCTGACCGTGACGGCAAACGCCAAGGGCGAGGTCAAGGGCTATGCGACGGTGCCGGACGTCATCCTGCCTGCGAATGCGAAGGGCAAGCTCGACGTCGGAGGGGCGGTCGGCAGGGGAACGCTCTCTGTCATCCGTGACCTCGGCTTAAAGGAACCCTATGTGGGACAGACAGCCCTGGTGACCGGAGAGATCGGGGATGACCTGACCTCGTATTTTGCAACCTCCGAGCAGACGCCTTCTTCGGTGGGTCTGGGCGTTTTGATGGAAAAGACGAATACCGTGCGCTGTGCAGGCGGCTTTATCATTCAGCTGATGCCCTTTGCAGAGGAAGAGACGATTTCGAAGCTGGAGCACAACCTGTCGCTGATCAATTCTGTGACGGCGCTGCTCGACCAGGGAATGACACCGGAGCAGCTGTTAGAGCGGGTGCTGGACGGCTTTGATGTGGAGATTACCGACCGGATGCCCTGCAGCTTTACCTGCAACTGCAGCAAGGAACGGGTGGAAAAAGCGCTGATTTCCATCGGCAAAAAAGAACTGCAGGAGATGATCGACGAGGACAAGCCGATCGAGGTAAACTGTCATTTCTGCGGCAAAACCTATAAGTTTGACGTGGATGAGTTGAAAAAAATGGAGAAAAAATCCCGATGAAAGACGGTTTTTTAAAAGCTGCGGCGGCTGCACCGAAAATCCGTGTTGCAGACCCTGCCTGGAACGCACTGGAAATCTGTAAGGCGCTGGACTCCTGTTATGCACAGCGTGCAAAGTTGATCGTTTTGCCGGAGCTGTGTCTGACCGGATATACCTGTCAGGATCTGTTTTTGCAGGAACGCCTGCTGGAAGAAAGCCTGGAAGGGCTGCAGACGGTGCTGGAGCATACAAAAGGGCACGATGCGCTGACCTTTGTGGGGCTTCCCTTTGAAAAAGACGGAAAGCTTTACAATGTGGCAGCAGCAGTACAGGATGGCAGGATCCTGGGGCTTGTCCCGAAGCAGAATATTCCAAACTATGGCGAATTTTATGAGGTGCGGCATTTTGCGGCAGGCAGCAGGGAAGTGTCCGAGGTGGATGTGCTGGGACAGACCGTACCCTTTGGCGGAAATCTGTTGTTTTCCTGCAGGAATCTGAAAGGGCTTGTCGTGGGCTGTGAGCTGTGCGAGGACGTCTGGGTGATGGACCCGCCCTCGACGGCGCTGGCAAAGGCGGGCGCGACGGTGATTGTCAACCTGTCCGCCTCCAACGAGACGGTCGGAAAGGACACCTACCGTAAGAGCCTGATTGCTGCCACGAGCGCGCGGCTTCTGTGTGGCTATGTCTACGCGAGCGCGGGGGATGGAGAATCCACTCAGGATCTCGTTTTTTCCGGGCATCATATGATTGCAGAGAACGGAAGCGTGCTGGCGGAGGCTGCACGCTTTGAAAACGAGACGATTTTTTCGGAGCTGGATATTCATAAAATCTGCCACGAGCGGCGCAGAATGAGCACATTTGTGCCCGAAAACACAGAAACCTGTGTACGGATTGGTTTTGCCTTGGAAAAAGAAGAAACAAAGCTGACGCGCACGTTTGCCCAGATGCCGTTTGTCCCGTCGGATGAAACCTTGAAAAAGGAGCGCTGTGAGCAGATTCTATCGATTCAGGCGCAGGGACTGAAAAAACGTTACGAGCATACGGGGGCGAAAACGGCGGTGATCGGCGTTTCCGGCGGTCTGGATTCGACCCTTGCCCTTTTGGTGACGGCGCGGGCATTTGATTTGCTCGGGAAAGACAGAAACGATATTTTAGCGGTGACGATGCCGTGCTTTGGTACGACGAACCGCACCTATGAAAATGCCTGCAGGCTGGCGCAGACCCTTGGCGCGAAGTTAATCGAGGTGAACATCCGAGAGGCGGTGCAGGTGCATTTTCGGGATATCGGTCAGGATATGGACAAGCACGATGTAACCTACGAAAACGGGCAGGCGCGGGAACGCACTCAGGTATTGATGGATCTCGCCAACCAGAGCAACGGACTTGTCATCGGAACCGGGGATATGTCGGAGCTTGCACTGGGCTGGGCGACCTATAACGGCGATCATATGTCGATGTATGGCGTAAACGTCGGCGTGCCCAAGACGCTGGTGCGCCATCTGGTGGCATATTGTGCGAATACCTGCAGCGAAAGCGAAAAAGTGCTGCAGGAGGTGCTGCTGGATGTCCTCGACACGCCGGTAAGCCCCGAGCTTTTGCCGCCGGAGGACGGAAAGATCAGCCAGAAAACAGAGGATCTGGTCGGCCCCTACGAGCTGCACGACTTCTTCCTGTACTATATGCTGCGCTTCGGCTATCCGCCGCGCAAGATCTACCGCGCCGCAGGGAAAACCTTTGCGGGCGTGTACGATGACGCGACCATCAAAAAATGGCTGACGACCTTCGTGCGCCGCTTCTTCACGCAGCAGTTCAAGCGCTCCTGCCTGCCGGACGGACCGAAGGTCGGTTCCGTGACCCTCTCGCCCAGAGGGGACTGGCGGATGCCCTCAGACGCTGCCGCAACGCTGTGGCTGGAAGAGGTGGAGCGCTTGACCATTTGACAGAAAAAGGAGAGGGCCGCATGGCCCTCTCCCTCAGTTTGTAGGAGCAAGGTTTTGTGGTTGTCTTACTTCACCACGCCGTCACAGAAGCGGTGCAGGATCGCAGAGACCTGGGCGCGGGTGGCGTTGCCCTGGGGCACCAGGGTGGTGTTGGTCACGCCGTTGATGAGCTTGGCGGCGTTGGCCCAAGCCAGGGCGTCCTTGGCGTAGGCGCTGACCTGGCCGTTGTCAGAATACCCGGACAGATCGGCCTTCTTCGTTATGTCATAGCCCTTGTACTGCGCGTAGCGATACAGGATCGCCGCGAGCTGCTCGCGGGTTACAACATCGTTCGGACCGAACTTGCCGTTGCCGTAGCCGGTAACGATGCCGTTCGCATTCGCCCACGCGACTGCGTCCGTGTAGTACTGGCCAGAAACGACGTCAGTGAACGATGCAGCAGCAGCGCTCGGCTCGTTCTCCAGACGGTACAGAACGGTTACGATCATACCGCGCGTGGTGCTGTCGTTCGGACCGAAGGTGGTCTTGCTCGTGCCGTTCATCATGCCCTTGTCGGCAACATACTTAACAGCGTCAGCGAACCAGTCCTTGTCGGCAACATCGTTGAAGCCGGTGGTCGGCTCTACAACCGCTGCGTCATCCTTGACATAAGCAACCTTTACGGTAACTGCGGATGCCGGCATGGTGAACGTGTAGGAGGTATCGCTCTTCTTTGTAGTCGCGATTTCCTTGCCGGAAGCATCGGTTACCGTGATCTTATCGAGCTTGTAGCCCTTGTCCGGGGACAGGGTTACGGTTACGGTCGCGTCCTTGGCAGCCGTAGATGCGGAAGCCTTGGCGGAACCATTGGAAACCGTCGCAACAGTTACCTTGTAGGTAGAGGAACTGGACGAACCGCCGCCGGAGGAACCGGAGGAGGAAGAAGTCGAGGCAAATACCGGAGTTGCAGTATATACACGATACTGGTTATCAAGCTTGCTCAGCAGTTCCTCGGTCATAGTGGTATAGGTACCGGAAATAACTTCATCCTCAAACTTGAAGCTCCAACCTGCAAACTTATAACCGCTCGGAGCTTCAGCAGTCGGCAGATTTTCGCCAACTTTCAGCGCGTCATAATCTACAACGTTGCCAGTCTTGTTGCCGTCCTTGTCTGTGAACTGGATTTTTGCAGAACGAGTATCATTCTGAACGGTAAATGTGCTGAAACCCTTGTTATTGGTAAAGGTAACCGTATTAGTGTCTTTATCATAGTTTGCTTTATGATAGCAAATGAACTTACCATCTTTTTCGTGCTTTACCACAATTTTTTCTGCTGCCACGAACTTCTCCGGCATCGGAATGGCTAGAGTAACCGGAGTATTTACCGTTACTTCGTCATCAGACAGCTGAATTGCGTTCCGAGCCTCACCAGTCAGTTTAACGTCATCAACAGACGCAGCGATAGAAGCGACCTTCTTAATTCTGGGCGTAATATCGAGCGTAATGCCTACAGGTACATTCAGGTTATCTGCATTGAGATCAATATCTTTAACTGTGATGTCCATATACGGTTCAACATATACGGTCACTGCTCCACTTGCGGGAGGAGTAATATTCTCTTCAGCTAACTTTTTAGTAGCCTCGTTTACTACATCATTCTTGATTTTTGCTGCTGCTTCATTGCCAATCGTGTCCAGACCGCTGATTTTGGTCTTATTGATTGCTGCAGCAGCCTTGTTCATTGCCTCCGCTTCATCCGAGCCTTCCTGATAGTTACTCGTATCAGCCTTTGCAGACGTAGAAATGGTAGCAACTTCGACATTATCTACCACGTCAGCAACAGTATACGGATAGTCCTTATCATCGTTGGAAACGACAACCTTATTATCGGCCAGATATGCAGTGGGATCTACAGAGAATTCACCGCCGGTAATTGTGACAGAACCCAGAGTTTTAGTAACCGCTCCCTTGAACTTACCATTAGTGATGTCAAGTTTGTGCTCGCCACCAGTATAGGTTTTACCGCATACACCACAATTCAAAACAGCATCGTAACCAGGAGCATCGAACGTGCCGCCGTTAATCGTTGCAACATTGTGGTTCTGAAATGCAGCCTGAGTAACGTTGGTGAATGTACCGTTATTGATGGTAACGCTGCCATTATCATCATTCTTTACCGTATTCAAACCGCCAGTAAACAAGCCACCATTGATTGTAAGCGTCGGATTTTCAGCATTGATACCTGCAACATAATCTGTGCTTTGATTGCCAGAACCTGCATTCTGGTAACCATTCTCCAGCAGGCTAGAGTAATGGCCATTCTGATAGATGGTAGCGCCCTCATTAATTTCCATGGTACCATGGTTCAGCACCGCATAGAAAGAATTATTGCCGCTATCATCTTTATTCTTGCCATTTTCCTTGCTTCGGTCATAAGTACCGCCATTCAGATAGCATGTACCGTTGTTCCAAACAGCAGCTTTAGCATGTGTTACATTATCAACAGTACCTTCGCCCTCAATCGTCAGGCTAGCGCCCAAATCAACGGTAATCGTATTGCCAGACTTATTAGTCAGAGTCTTACCATTCAAATCAAGTGTGACATTCTGACCCTCCGCGATTGCTACATCTTCATTAATATCATACAGCAGCGATACGGTCTGACCTTCCCCTGCAACTTTAATTGCTGCATTGACAGATTGATACTTCTGCTCGCCAACCTCCGCAACGTATTTTATGCTATCCGCTGCGCTGCTGCCATCGGCAGAACCATCAGTAACATAATCCGCCAACGCCGCCGGCATCATTGTTGCAACCATAGCGAGCGAGAGCAGGCTTGCCAATAATCTTTTTTTCATTTCACTCAACCTCCATTTTACTGAAGTCACTGTTTTTGCCGCTATTTCAGAGCGACATCCTCGAGTTTCACCTTCCTCACGATCTGGTCTGACAGTATCGGAGCATAAATTTGTCACAAATAGATAAATGCCCATGCTTATAGTCATCCAAAGGACAAAGCAGGGCACTTTAATAAAATTTAGAGTACGACTCCAAATTGCAACCGGCTGCCTTAGCCGCCCGAAGGCGCCCTTAGACCCATATGGCTTTGCGTCCCTGCTTTTCAACAGGTTTGCCAGGCTTTTAAATTTTGCAGTAGGGTGCATTTCTGTGCATCAACACAAATTTTTGCACCTCGTTTTATATCCTTAGTATAGCATCTCTTCCTGTATTTAGCAATCATTTTTAAATATATTATACACAAATATCGATTGCCATTCCCTGTGCGAATTTGTACATTTTTTCATATATGCAATCCTGTCATTACGGCCGGATGCTTACCGCCTCGATTTTCTGTATCTGTATATATCCTTGATGCAGTAGCGTGTTTCCGAAATATGAACAATCTAGAATATATATTATAGATGTAGAAGCTCCCAGAAATATTCCGGGGGCTTTAATTCTGCCCGAAAGACTAACTATTAGATGTCAAGCCTGAACTGCATGGAATGGTGAGAGAATGTAGGCGGTTCAAAAAAGGTATAGCAAAGCAGCAAAGGTTGGGCTCCAAAGGCAGACATATTTGGTGGCGTTGTAAAGGGCGTAGCGCAGATAGCGGGAACCTCGCTTTTCCATGGCAAGGTGGGGCTAAAACTCCGTGCAGATGGAGCTCTCGTAGCGATTTATGCAGCACTGTTCCCCTTCGGCTGAAAGTCGGCTTCCAGCGTCACGGCAACATCGTGACAGACCGTGCACTTGTAGATGTAGTACTTTTCCGGATAGCGCAGCCACAGATAGGTGCTGATCGCGTTAGCGTGCTGATAATGGCTGTTCCATGTACCGTCATCGTGCGCGGCACGGATTTTTTCGGCGGCGGCCTCAAAATCGGTGATACGCTGCGCAATATCCTGCGTGTCGTCGTACAGGTCGCGGAACATCTGCCGCACGGTTTCGCCCTCAGCTCTCGCCATGGCGATCAGCATGCCGCCTGCGAAGAAATGTGCGGCGTTCAGCAGACTGCCTGTCTTCGCCAAAGCCTGCGACAGCATGTCCGCAAAATCCGGCACATCAATGTCCCAGTGCTCCCGAAAGCACTTGACCGCTTCCCATTTGCAGCTTACGCCGCCGTCGATTGAGTTTCTCCAGTGCGTCGGAAAATATGTTTTGTATTTCTCTATGACTGGCTTCAGCTTGTCTCTGTTGATCATGCTGCCCCTCCTTCGCCTTCCCGTGCAGCGGCCGCGCCGCCGTGACCCATAGGTTTATTATAGGCGGTTTTGGCAGGGACGGCAAGGGGCAGAAGAAACCCCGGCTGCGATGCAGTCGGGGTTGGTTTGCTTCAATGAGCTAATTTGTTGGTTTGTTAAAGTTACATGCTGTTACAAGAAAACATGCGCAGATTTTTTCTTATCTTGTTGACTATTATACGCAGTGGGAAACACCATTGATTTTGCAGATGGAATAACCATGTTTCAAATACACATACATCCCCTGCATAAATCGCTACGAGAGCCCCGTCTGCACGGAGTTTTAGCCCCACCTTGCCGGAGTTTCAGTTCCACCCTGCCGCATTAGAGCACCAAAGTCTTTATAATAAATATACACAGAAACTGTGAAGTGGCCCCAAAAAGCTAGACAAAAATTCAGCGTCAAAATTGTTCAAGCTGTTAAAAAGGCCTGTTGTCTGTGAATTGTAGGCGACAAGCCCTTTAGCTTAGGCCTTAATTCTGCGATGTCTAGCTGGTCTGCAGCTTCAAATACTGCCTTGCTTGTTTCTCGAGATGCAACCTTATTGCGTTCCATTTCGCGTTGACTGCATTTCTCACTTCGAAGCATTAGAATTTTCCTATAGTCCGTCATTTTTTGAAGGACCCTTTTGAAGGTAGTCACGGCTTTTCAGCTCGTTCTTCTTTCATTATTACGGAGAATCATCAAAGTGGGAAGGTGCTCCGGCACAGTAGCGGGAAATGTCCGGCAAGGTGGCAAGAAAAGTCTATGTCAATGGCACAATTGATCCGATTTATGCATTACCGCTGCTTTTATTATCTCATACGGTGGGGAATGAGGGAGATTTGACTGTTACGATGGATGAGGTTTGACGGTTACTATGCAGTTTAAGGCGATAGTGGTAGGATGTATATCATTCAATGCATAAAAGCACTATCTGCAACAAATTTTTCAATTATTTTGCTAACGAACATGCTTTCTGAAACGGACATTGGAACAACTGTTTTCTTTCCACGAATACATTGGATAAAATCAGCTAATTCATAACGTATGCCTTCTCCCTCAAACTGAAAGAAGTATCGTTTATTCTCCCGACTATCCTCCTTGCGCACTTCGAAATAATCCATCTTCCACCAAGGAGCTGGAACATAGACATATCCTTTAGTTCCTGATACGATTAGGCTTCCTTCCGATTTGACACCTGTTCCAACTTTCAAGCTTGCTTCAGCACTCTTATAAACCAACGATATTCTTGTGTATAGATCGACTTCTGTTTTTTCGTCTTTATAGGCGTAAAATTCCAGCTTAGAATAATTTTCTCCCAGAATTTTTTTTGCTGCCAGTAACACAGTTGGTCCCCAAGTAGTTAAAGCTCCTCCTCCATCTTGATACAAATCATGCCATGGTGGTTTTGCCTGTAAGCTTGTGCAAGTCGCATCCAGACTTTTTATCGTTCCAATAGCTCCACCTTTCAAAAGTAGAACCATTCGTTGAAATGCCAATGAATATGCTGTTTTCAGCGCTTCGCATAACACGACTTGGTGCTCATCAGCCATTTGGTACAATTCTTTTATCTCACTTTCCCGCATGGCCATTGGTGATTCTGTTAATACGTGCTTGCCTTTTTCTAGTGCAGCCCGAATATATTTTACACGCTGCACAGGTGCTACCGTCACATAAATCGCATCGGTTAAATTGAGCAATTCTGAGTAATTTTTACAAATGGTAATATCTTCAGCCAATTCAGGCATTCTGACATCGTCAGAAGCAAAAAAACAGGCTGTAACTTCAAGCCCGCTTACATAACGGCACTCATCTATAAACTTATGAAGCGAATAATCATATCCGACAATTCCCAGACGCACCACATTGTTATTATCTCTCAGTTGTGTACTGGAAATGCCCTCTGTCCTAGGCAGATATACCACCTTGCAATATTCAGACAAATAATCAAATTTTCCCTTCCAGTCAGAACCAATAGCAAATATATCAATACCATACTTTTTGATGTCATCAATTTTTTGCCCTTCATATTCTTCGAGAATTATCTCGTCAGCATATCCCGTGGCCTTTACCGCTGCAATTCGTTCGCTGAGAGATTGCTGTACCAGTAGTTTTCCTCGCGCTCTATCAAAGTTTTCTGTCGTTACCCCAACGATTAAGTAATCACCTAACGCTTTTGCTCGCTTCAGCAGATTTTTATGCCCGTAATGGAGAAGATCATAGGTGCCGTAAGTAATAACTTTTTTCACTGCTGGATTTCATTCCTTACTTGTAATATTCCTCGCTCTATTAAACTGTCAAATGCGGCAAACAATTTTTCATTATCGCCAATTGTCAGAGAACCAATATGCCCTACTCTAAACACCTTATCTGCTAGTTCTCCTCCATTGGGGCAAATAATAATATTATACTCGTCTTTTAGAATCTCAAATATATTATGTGCAGAAATAGTTTGGTCTATCGGAGATAGCGCAGTCAAAGTATTAGATGGGGTTGAAGAAAACATTCGAAATGGATATTTTTTGATTCGTCTTCTAAAATATTCGGCAATTTCTGCGATTTGTCTTTGTTCTTCAATAAAGCCATGTGCATAGATTGCGTTTAATCGTGCATTTAACTGAATTAAAATTCCAACAGCGGGTGTAAAGGGAGTTTGTCCCCGTTCTCCATTCTTTAACGCATTTTTTAAAGAAAGATAATAGCATACATCTTGGCTTTCTTGTATCTTCCGACACGCACGTTCACTTAATATCACAATAGACACTCCAGGTGGAACCGCTAATGCCTTTTGAGAACCTGTCAATACTATATCCGCTCCAATTTCAGTCATATCCAATGGATCTGCAATAAAAGAACTGATAGCATCTACTACTAAAGAAATGGAGTTTTCTTTACAAAACGCGCCGACCATGTTCATATCATACAAAACTCCGGTCGAAGTTTCATGCATATTAATCAGCATTCCAGTATGACCTTTATGCGCATACTGATATAATCTGTTTCGCGTTAATGTTTCCCCATAAGCCAGATTGATTGCCTCATAATTCAAGCCATATACATCACAAATTTCGCAGAATCGATGTCCAAAACTGCCGCCATTCACAATTAGAAGCTTATCTTTCTTATGAAAAAGATTGAAGCAGCTTACATCAACCTCTGCCGATGGCTCTGTAAATGGGAAATGATGTG
>OLOX01002663.1_pt1 | contig 14574 bp, 15 predicted proteins | sample 1672091 | NCBI WGS metagenome assembly OLOX01 (sample SAMEA3136644, study PRJEB25190) | human gut metagenome | reverse complement strand
CGTCACAGATCTTGCGCAGGCCCCTCACGAACTCGATGGGCGCAGGGATGAAACCGCCCTCGCCCTGGAGCGGCTCCAGAATGATGGCCGCCACGGTATCGGCGGGGCAGGCCTCCTCGAACAGGTCCTCTACGCTGGTCAGGGAGTTCTGGATGATCTCTGCCTCGGTGCCTTTGCCGCGGTACAGGTCGGGGAAGTGGGCGCGGAAGACGCCGTTCACCAGCGGGCCCATGCCGGTGGTGTAGGCCTTCTTGGCGGTCATGGTCATGGTCAGCATGGTGCGGCCGTGGAAGGCACCGGAGAAGACGATGATGTTGGGGCGGCCGGTGTAAGCCTTGGCGATCTTGACAGCGTTCTCGTCGGCCTCGGCACCGGAGTTGGCGAAGAAGACCTTCTTGCGCTGGCCCTGCACGGGGACGATCTGGGCCAGCTTCTCGGCCAGCGCCACGTACCCCTCGTGGGTGACGATGTTGAACATGCCGTGGAAGTACTTGTCGGCCTGGGCCTTGACGGCCTCGATGATCTCCGGGTGGGAGAAGCCGATGTTCAGCCCACCTCCACGCCGTCGCCCAGCATGGCGCCCACCTTCTTGCGTCCGGTGTCGATGCGCTCCGCACCGTCCGTGACCACCACATGGGTCTTGTCGGACTTCACGTTGGAGGTGATGGAGCCGGCGCCCATGTGGGCCTTATAGCCGAGGATACTGTCGCCCACATAGTTGTAGTGAGGCGTCTGCACGTTGTCGAACAGGATGACATTCTTCAGCTCCACGGAGTTGCCCACCACGCAATGGGCGCCCACCAGCGCGCTGCCCCGGATAAAGGCACAGTGGCGCACCTCCGTCTCCGGGCCGATGATGCACGGCCCGGTGATGGATGCCGTGGGCGCGACGTGCGCCGTCCGGTGCACCCACACCTCCGGGCCAAAGGGCAGATATTCGCTGTCCAGCTGTGCGCCCAGCGCACGAATGCAGTCCGCCAGGTCGGAGAGCGCCTCCCAGGGATAGGTAAAGCGGGCCAGGTAGTCCCCCGCCAGTGTATGTGTCAGATCATAAAGGTCGTTGATGGTGTACATAGTCTCCTCCTTCGCGCCTGTGCTACTGTACGCACCGCGACGGGATGTTATGTGCTAAGTATACTATCCGGTGCGGCATTTGGCAAGTGGGGGACAGAAAAAACACCCCCGCGCCGCTTAGACGGGTGCTCGTAAGAAAGTAATTCACTCAAAATTACACTTACGGCATCTGTCAGACGGGATTGGGTAAATGAAATATGCTGGACATGGTTGATTTTAACCGTGTCCAGCATATTTTTTTGCCTATTTGCGTTTTCTTTTCCCTTTTCCGTGGGTCATATTGGTTTTCCCTCGTTGGTTAATAGAGGGTTTCAGGTGTTTGGACAGTTTCAAAACCTCTATTAGATTTACAAACTGCTCCATCGTGATCGCATCATAGTCAATACCAAAGGTTGCGAGGAAAATGCGGGCCTGCTTTTCTGCATTGCTGCCTTTGTAGTTCGTGGCTTCCTGCAAACTCTTTTGCACATCCAGCGCCGGAGAATGGCTGTCCGCAGTGGTTGCATCATTTTGATGGGCTTCCCGAATATCCCGAAGGATCAGTTTCAAATCGTCAGAAATAACATGGCAAAAATACTCGTCCTCTTGTATTTGTGCAAGTTCCAGTGTCCGCAGATACAGATCATTTTCCGTTTCTCCCTGCTGCATCAGTACCATTTGACGAACGGCTTGCAGTACAGCGTTCATATCGCTAATCCGCATATCAGCGATCCGATCCACATAAATCTCCGCATCCAGCATCATTTTCTGAAAATCATGGTGACTGATAATTTCCGACAGCAGCCGGGGGTTGAATTTCCCGGCTTTCAGAACATCAATCGCATCATCACTCAGGTGCAGGGCACTCAGCTCTGTGTCTGAGTGATTTTTTTGTTCTGACACCCCTAACAGATAATCCGTAGTCACATGATAAAACTTTGCCAGTGTGACGATGGCAAAAGGGCTTATGTCCTTATAATCATCATTCTCGTATTTGCCGAGCGCAGATTTGGAAAGCCCGGTCTGGTCGGCCAGCTGTTCCAAGGTAAGTCCGTGCTCCACCCGCAAATCCTTCAATTTTTCTTGAATAGTTAAGGTCGTATTCATGCCAAGCCTCCCCACCGCTCTATTTCTTTTATTATAACACAGCTTGTCCATAAGCGTGGAAATTGCTGCTTTTTCAGAGCCTTTTCCATCCTTTTGGATATACGGGAATGGTCATGTTTTTTCGCTAAAATGTACTTGTCGCAAGACTCCGTAGCTTGAAAAGTACATGACCGTCCGAATGGGATATGTTCTCCGGCGAAGTATCGCCACGACATGAGCGTACCAAAGAGAACAAAACGCTGGGGTGAGATTCCCGGGCAGGAACGGCATTCGGGAAAAACGGCGCTTAAAAACGCAGGCAAAAATCAATCCATGTGAAATCAGCGAACAAACTGCAATTTTAGTATTGCTACCCACACCAAAAAGCGTTGCACCGCACAGCGTACACAGTACAGCGTTCTGTGTGGATATTCGCTGTTTTACTTGATTTCGCACAAACCAGCAAAACGGAAAAGCGGGGGCTGTGAACAGGGCATCACAAGCAAAAATTCCAGTTTGAAATTGAGTTTTAGCAAAACAAAGCTTTGCAGCAAATGGAGTTTATCACGGAATAGATTTTGTTCGCCGCAGAGCAAACAAAACAGGAGGACTTTTTATGAGCGATCATGAGAATTACAGGAACGAGATCAAAGCCTACATTGTCAGGGCTGGCATGACCATGAGCGAGGTAGTGGAGGTTTTGGCTGACGAATACGGATGGAGCAGCAGCGTCCCCAACCTGTCCGGGAAATTAAAGCGCGGTTCTTTACGCTATGGCGAAGCGGTGGAGCTGGCAGATGTGCTGGGGTATGACATTGTGTGGCAGAAACGGAGGAAATAAGATCGAGCAGAAAATTTATGGGTACATCCGTGTTTCCACCAGAGAGCAAAATGAAAATCGCCAAGTCATTGCCCTCCGGGAAGTGGGCGTACCTGAGAGAAATGTTTATATCGACAAGCAATCCGGCAAGGATTTCGAGCGTCCGCAGTATAAGAAACTGCTGCGAAAAATAAAAAAAGACGATCTGCTCTATATCAAGAGCATTGACCGTCTGGGACGCAATTACGCCGAAATATTGGAGCAATGGCGCTTTCTCACAAAGGAAAAAGGCATTGACATTGTGGTTCTGGATATGCCGCTTCTGGATACACGGAGAGGCAAGGATTTACTGGGAACTTTCCTCAGCGACATTGTGCTGCAAGTGCTGTCTTTTGTGGCAGAGAACGAGCGCACCAACATCCGGCAGCGGCAGGCTGAGGGTATTGCTGCGGCAAAAGCCAAGGGCATTCGGTTTGGGCGGCCGCCCAAACCGCTGCCCGAGAATTTCCACTCCGTTTACCAGCGTTGGAAAATGGGAGAAATCACCGGGACGGCAGCAGCAAAGGAATGTGGGATGCCCCTTGCTACCTTCCGTTACCGGGCAGAGATTTACGAAAAAGCCAAGTTGTTGTAAAGGGGGTGTTTTTACAGGAATGTGTACTTTCCTGTAAATAGATACACCTTTCCACAATATTTTTATTATACCTCTTTTAACAGAAAAAGTCTATCAGTAAAATTCCTTTTTCGCTATTAGGCAAACAACTACAAGTTATCTAAATCTCCTACAAAAAAGTACACCTTCATGTAAAGGATTCTAATGGAGGGTACTAAAAGTGGGAAATACCAATGAGACTTTAAGAAAGCCGAGAATTGTTTCTATCTTTTCCGGCTGTGGAGGCCTTGACTATGGCTTTCACATGGAAGGATATGAAACAATATGGGCTAACGATTTTGCAGAATGGGCGTGCAAATCCTTTGCCGCCAATTTCGGCGATGTTATTCACTATAAGGATATTACCAAGATAGATCCTTACACCGACACCACCATCCCAGAATGTGACATTGTTCTGGGTGGTTTTCCGTGTCAGGACTTCTCTATTATCTGGAAACAGCCCGGTCTGAACGGCACCCGTGGCGGTCTGTTCAGACATTTTGCAGAATTTGTTGATGCAAAGAAACCGAAAGCGTTTGTTGCTGAGAATGTTAAGGGGCTAATTACGGCCAATAACGGGAGGGCCATTGACACCATTATCAAAGACTTCGAAAGCATCGCTCCCGGCTATGTGGTAAAGCCCCATCTGTATAACTTTGCGGAATACGGCGTGCCACAGTTCAGAGAGCGTGTCCTCTTTGTCGGTGTCAGAATTGATACGGGATTTGACTTTGTTCATCCCAAGCCTTCTCATGGCCCGAACGGTACACTTCCTTATGTGACAGCAGGCGAAGCGCTGGAGGGTGTTGAAAAGGTTCCTACTAATAACGAGCATATCAACATCAAGGAAAAGACACGGAAGGTTCTTGAACTAATTCCCGAGGGCGGCAACTTCACGGATATTCCAAAGGATAATCCACTGTATGTTAAGGGCATGATTAGCCATGTTTACCGCAGAATCAAGAGAGATGAGCCAGCTAAGACAATTATTGCTGCTGGTGGCGGCGGGACATGGGGATATCACTATCCTGAACCTCGTCCTCTGACTAACAGAGAGCGTGCACGGCTGCAGTCTTTCCCTGACGATTTTATTTTTGAAGGCAGCGTCACGGAAGTACGCAGACAAATCGGCAACGCTGTTCCTCCTGTGGGTGTGCGGGCTGTTGCTAAGCGCTTACTCCCCTTGTTTACAGGGAAATATACCCCTGTCGATTTGCTGCCGGAATACGAGAAGATGAAAGCCATGACGGTTAAGCAAAGACTTGAGTATGTAACATTACAAATGAACTAAGGGGGACAGAGTATGGATTTTTTGTTTTCCAACTATCCTCCGATGAAGACTGGAAACAAAACATTCGCGGAGGCGTTCTACAGCCTGCTCCCGAAAACTTCAAAATTAGATATTGCCGTAGGTTATGTGTCTGCCGATTCATTGATTGAGTTGCAAAAAACTATCGAATTGAACAGCAATATTCGCACATTGAACCTCATTATCGGGATGCATTATTTTGACCATTTTACCAAAGTACAGTACGATGCGGCAATGCACCTAAATGATTTCTTGGCGGGTAATCAGATGGGTGGCGTCCGGCTTGTCAATGCTTTCCGCTATCACGGAAAACTGTATTCTTATAGCAATGCTACTGGTCCGTTTGCAGGAATTGTAGGATCGAACAACCTAAGCAGCATTGTAGATGGCGGCGTTCGTATGTATGAGAGTTCTGTTTTATTGAACGATGAGGTATCTGCTAAACAGATAAACGCGTTCATCCGTCAGCTTATGCAAACCTCTACAAGAAACATTGCCGAGTTGGAAATTGACACATTCAATAATGAAAATGCACTGCTGGATGGACACGAATTTGTTGAGAAAGTGGCTCCTCAGAATCTTGCAAAAGCAATAAATGCGAAAACAGACATTTCTTTTGAAATACCCATTAAACCATATGAAGTGTCTCCGCAAAGCAACTTGAATGCATTTTTTGGAAAAGGCAGAGAATCCAAAAACGGTCTTGTCAAACCACGACATTGGTACGAAGTTGAGCTGATTGTACCCAAAAATGTGACAAGTCAGCCTGGATATCCGCAAAGCCAAACCGATAATGCAGTTTTCACAGTTATTACCGATGATGGATGGTCATTTAAGTGTAAGGTCAGCGGTGATTACAGCAAAAATTTCCGTTCAGAAGGCGATTTGAAAATTCTTGGGAAATGGCTGAAAGGGCGCTTGGAAAACGCAGGTGTACTGGCCGTCGGTAATCCGGTTACCGCAGATACGCTGAGGCGTTATGGGCGCAATTCATTTGCACTTACAAAGACAACCATACCGGGAATCTGGTTTCTTGATTTTGGGGTGGGACAATGAGTTACTTGCAATCTTATTTAGATAGAATCCGCGGCAAAGGAAACCCTGCTCTTGCAGATGCAATCCATAAAACAGTTGAGGATATAGTTCCGCAGTACATTTCCAATTTTTCTTTTACTGATCATGTTGTAAGCCTGTTAGTGGGTGATGTTCAAAGCGGTAAAACGAGCCATATGTTTGGACTTATGTGTGCTGCTGCTGATGAAAGTTTTATGAATTTTGTTCTGCTGACAACAGACAATATTCTGCTACAACAGCAGACCTATCAAAGAGCGCAACGGGATCTTTGTGATTTCTGCGTTTGCGATGAAAATGATTACCTAAAATTTGTTCAGAACAATCTGCACAAACCCGCAGTAATTGTTTTGAAAAAGAATACTTCTGTGCTGAAGCAGTGGAAAAACAATTTCTCTTCAACCAATTTCTGCGCCGGTAATCCGCTGTTTATTGTAGATGATGAGGCCGATGCTGCCAGTCTGAACACTCAGGTGAATAGAAATAAGCAAAGTACCATCAATAAAAATTTGGAAGCCATCAAGAAAACAACTTCCAGTAGTATTTATATGCAAGTAACCGGTACACCGCAGTCTATTCTTCTGCAAACAGCCAAAAGCGGTTGGAAACCCTATTTTATCTATTATTTTAGGCCGGGCAAGGGTTATATGGGAGGGGATTTCTTTTTTCCACCGGAACCACCGAAACAGGTTATTCTTACAGACAATGATGAAGCCGAAGAACTTTTGAATGACGATGAATTTCCAGAAAATGGACTAAAAACTGCGTTGATCATGCATTTGATTTCCTCCGGTCATATTATGCTGAACGGTGGAACGGTCTGTAATTTTCTAATTCATCCGAGCATGAAAACCAGCCAGCATTCCTGTTTTGCAAATAAAATCGGGAACTATTTGAATGAAATTTCTCATTCCCATAACGAGGCGGAAACGAGAGAGGCATTTGAACGCGCCTATGAGTCATTGAGAGAAACAAAAACGGACATTCTGCCGTTTGAGCAGATTTATGGCTTTATAGCAGAGCAGCTTCAGGAGGATAAAATCGGTATTCTAATGCTGAACTCTATCGTATCTTATGATGAAAATACGCAGTATGAAAAAGGCATCAATGTTATTGTTGGAGGCAACAGTTTAGGCCGTGGAGTGACTTTCCCGCAGCTCCAAACAATTTACTATTGCCGTGTTGCAAAAAGTCCGCAAGCTGATACTATGTGGCAACATGCAAGAATGTTTGGCTATGACCGTGATCCCTGCCTGCTCCGTGTATTCATGCCACCGAAACTGTTCAAGTTGTTCTCTGATATTAACAGAACTAACAACAGTATCATCAAGCAGATTGAAAACTCCAGCAACGGATGTGACATTAAGATTTTCTATCCTACTGGCCTGAAGCCCACCAGAAAAAATGTGCTGGACAAAAAAGCTGTTGGAATCTATTCAGGTGGAGTCAACTATTTCCCGTTTTATCCTGTGAATAAGGATGTTGCATCCATTGATATGTTGCTTCAGTCGTTTGGGGATGACTTGTATACTGTTAGTTTGAAACTAATTAAAAAGGTTATGGAGCAGCTTGATTCTGAAACAGCAGACGATTGGAATGCAAAAGCCTTTATTGGTTTTGTCAACACGCTGTTGGCTACCGACCCGACAGCTCAAGGAAAGCTGATCGTCCGCAGAAATAGAGATATTGGTAAGGGAACCGGCACTTTGCTTTCTCCCACTGACCGCAATCTGGGCGATACCTATCCCGATGATCTGGTACTTACCATGTACAAAATTACAGGCAATAAGGCCAAGGGGTGGGACGGAACACAACTTTGGATTCCTAATATCAAATTGCCTGGTGACTGTGCATACTACACTGGGGAAACCATCTGAGTATAGATGGAGGTGATTTCCAATGGCTGATACCAAAACTCCCGCTGAACGCAGCGAAAATATGTCTCGAATCCGCAGCACCAACACCAAGCCGGAGGAAATCGTAAGGAAATATCTATTCAGCCACGGTTTCCGTTACCGCAAAAATGACAAACGCTATCCGGGAAAGCCCGATATTGTCCTGCCAAAATACCACACTATCATTTTTGTCAACGGATGCTTCTGGCATATGCATGGTTGCTCCCGCTCCAGACTTCCTCGTTCCAATCAAGAATACTGGAAGCCCAAAATTGAACGAAACATCCAGCGGGATGCAGAAAATCAACAAAAACTGGAGGCTGACAGTTGGAAGGTGATTGTAGTCTGGGAATGTGAATTGAAAAAGCGTACAGCCGAAGAACGACTATCCCGATTATGCGATGAAATTCGAAAAAGCAATGATTATTAGGAATCTCGAAAAGCCCTTAGGGACTAAGGGCGCACTTCTATACAGGGTAAACCCTGTATGCGTGCGCTCTGCGAGGCAAACAGCCCGGACGATGGAAGTCCGGGCTGTTTTGCGTCACTGCGTTCCGTACAAGGGGCTGCACCCCTTGCGCCGCTTATGCGGCTATCCCTACCCGCTTTGGATGGGAAACAATCTGTTTGCACAGACAGTTTCCCATCCAAAGCCTAAAACTCAACACGCAAATTTTACCGCTTGTCCGAAAGACAGGCGGTATTTTTTATCTGCAAATAAAGGAGGAATCTACGATGCCAACAACCGAAAAACTGAAACAGGAGATCGCAGACGCAGAAAAGAAGTTGGCGCAGGAGCGCAGCAGGCTCCAGCGGCTGGAAAACCGAAAATCCTATTATGAGAAGGGAGACAGGAAGAAACGGGCGCACCGCCTCATTACCAGAGGGGCTGCCGTGGAGAGCATTGCACCGCTGGTAAAGGCTTTGAGCGAAACGGAGTTCTACGCTTTTACGGAAAAGGTTTTTACCTTGCCGGAAGTCAGGGCTTTGTTGATGGAGGCAGTCAATACACACAATCAAGAAAGCCAGAAAGGAAAGGGATAAGTATCGCACTATTTCACTTCCATGTTACCCAGATAAAACGCAGTGCAGGGCAATCCGCTGTTGCGTCCGCTGCTTACCGATCCGGGGAAAAGCTGCACAGCGAGTATTACGGAGAGGACAGCGACTACACTCAGAAAGGCGGTGTCCTCTGTTCTGAAATCCTGCTGCCGCCCCACGCTCCACCTTCCTTCGCAGACCGGCAGACCCTGTGGAACGAGGTGGAAAAGGCAGAACGGGGCAAGAAAGCCCAGCTTGCATACAGTTTTGACATTGCCTTGCAGAACGAGTTTTCCATGCAGGAGAACATCGGCCTTGCAAGGCAATTTTTATTGGAGCAGTTTGTGAGCCGGGGTATGGTGGTGGATTTCTCCGTTCACGCCCCCGACAAGGGAGATGGCGGCATTACCAACCCGCATTTTCATGTCATGTGTCCTATCCGTCCCCTGTTGACGGATGGGAAATGGGGCAGCAAACAGCGGCGGGAATATCTCTTGGATGAAAACGGGGAGCGCATCCGGGATGAAGCAGGAAATTATGTGTTCAACGCTGTCCCCACCACGGACTGGGGTAAACCGGAAACGCTGGAACATTGGCGGGAACAGTGGGCGGCAATGTGCAATGCTCGATTTGCCGAAAAAGGGCTGAATTGCCGCATCGACCACCGCAGCTACGAGCGTCAGGGCGTGGAGCAGCTGCCTACTGTCCATGAGGGACCGGCGATCCGCCAGATGGAGGCCAGAGGTATTCGTACTGATAAGGGCGATTTCAACCGCTGGGTCAAGGCGACCAATGCGTTGATCGGCAAACTGAAAAAGAAAATTACGGCGCTGCTTGACTGGCTGAAAGAAGCGCATGAGGAATTGAACAAATCGCAAGCCCCCAATCTGGCGCAGCTGCTCAGCGAGTATTACACCAACCGTAGCACAGGGGCATGGAGCCGGAAAGCGAAAATCGGAAATCTCAAAGAATTCAATGAGATTTGTAATTATCTCATGCAGAACAATTTGACAACGCCGGAACAGTTGCAGGAGCGTGTATCTGCGTTGAGTGACCGCATTGACACTTTGAAAAGTACCTTGTCTGGCAAATCTGACCGCAGGAAGGAGTTAGATGAGCTTCTCCGCATGGTACAGTTTTACGCTGACGGAAAACCTGTTGCTGACAAACTGGCAGCCATCAAGTGGAAAGGTAGGCGTGAGCAATTCATGTCTGAAAATGAAAATGCACTCCGCCTGTATCACATGGCAGAGCGCAAATTAAAGCCGCATTTTAAGGATGGGAAATTGCCGGTCACTGCATGGCGTAAGGAGCATGACCGTCTGGAACAGGAATACAAGACGGGGCAAGCGGAACTTTCGCCCATTTATGCGGAGGTGAAAAAACTCTGGCAGATCAAATACAAGGTAGAACAGGTTGTTCGTGCGCAGGAAAATCCCGAACAGAGCCGCAGGAAACAGCACCAGATCGACCATTAAGGAGGATTTCAAAAATGGAACTCAACTGGAAAGAGGATAGCAACCTCATAAGGAAACTTGCAAAAATACTTCTTGGAGATACGCTGCCCAATGGTAAACCTGTAAGTTCAATCATATTGCTTGATGATACTTCACGGGCTGAATTGCAGCGGTGGGCAAATATGAATGATGCGGAATTTGCAGCCGCACAACGCAGCGGCGATTCCGTCCGCATTGATGTGGATGATGTCATCAGGCAGCTGGAAGAAAAATATGCTCTTGACCCACAGTTACTTGATGATTTGCTTTCGGTGTTTGATGCAGATGATTTGGAACTTTGGGAAGAAATCAGTCAATGGGAAAATTCTGACCACGACGAGCCAACGGAATATGTTTTCTCCAATCCCTATTTTAAACTCGAACCGCTGTCGCCTGACCGCCCCAAACACAATTTCTGGTTTGACGAGACTGGACATATCCGTGTGAAAAATCCATCTGCTTTCTGGCTGCCGGAGTTTACTTTACAGCGTGAGATCGGCGGCACCATTTACACCATCACGGGCAGCTATGACGGGACAGAAACGCTGGATAGAAAAATGGAGCGTATTCTGACAGAAAAGTTTACAGAAAATACGGAGGATGATGAATGACAAATACCGGGAATCTTGGTACAATAGAAGCAACCAATCCTGTACTGACAGTTGCCCCTTTGAAGGAGGATACAGAAATGTTACGGGCAACTGAAAAAATTACGGCTCTCTATTGCCGCCTCTCCCAAGAGGATGCCAACGAGGGCGACAGTAATTCCATCACCAACCAAAAGGAGATCCTGCTCCGATACGCAAAAGAGCACCGCTTCCCGAATCCAACATTTTTTGTGGATGACGGATACAGCGGCACAAACTATGACCGTCCCGGATTTCAGCAGATGCTGTCAGAAATTGAGGCGGGGAAAGTGGCTGTTGTGCTGTCGAAAGACCTGTCCCGGCTGGGTCGAAATTCTTCCCTGACAGGCTTGTATATCAACTTCACTTTTCCCAAGTATGGTGTGCGCTATATCGCCATCAACGACCACTTCGACACCATTGACCCCAACAGCACCGACAACGATGTTGCGGGGATCAAAAACTGGTTCAATGAGTTTTTTGCCAAGGACACCAGTCGCAAAATCCGTGCGGTACAGAAGGCCAAGGGCGAGCAGGGCATCCCGCTGACGACCAATGTCCCCTTTGGCTACCGCAAAGACCCGGAGGATCGGACAAAGTGGGTCGTGGACGAGGCAGCCGCTCTTGTGGTCAAGCGTATCTTTAAGCTGTGTATGGAAGGCCGGGGGCCGATGCAGATTGCCAAACTCTTGCAGGCGGAACAGGTGCTCAACCCTACCGCCTATAAGCGGAGAGAGGGCATTAACACCCCAAGTCCTGAAACCGCTGATCCGTACCACTGGAACCCCAATACCGTTGTTCATATTCTGGAACGGCGGGAATACACCGGCTGTACGGTTAATTTCAAGACCTACACCAACTCCATCTGGGACAAGAAGCAGCGGGAAACACCCATTGAGAAGCAGGCGGTATTCTACAACACCCATCCGGCTATCATTGAGCAGGAAGTCTTTGACAAGGTGCAGGAGATCCGCAAGCAGCGCCACCGAAGGACAAAAACCGGAAAGAGTAGCCTGTTCTCCGGCATGGTTTACTGTGCTGACTGCGGGGCAAAGATGCGCTACTGCACCACCAACTACTTTGAGAAGCGGCAAGACCATTTTGTATGCGCCAGCTACCGCAGCAACACAGGAACCTGTTCGGCCCATTTCATCCGGGCAGTTGTACTGGAAGAATTGGTCTGGATGCACATGAAAACAGTAATCTCCTATGTAACCCGGCATGAATCCCATTTTCGGACAGTTATGGAGCATAGACTCCGGCTGTCCAGTGAAGAAGCTGTCCGGGGATACAAGAAGCGTCTGGCGCAGGCAGAACGCCGTCTTGGGGAACTTGACCGGCTGTTTATCCGTATCTATGAGGATAATGTGGCCGGGAAACTTTCTGATGAACGGTTTGCACTGATGAGCAAGACCTATGAGGACGAGCAGGCGCAGCTTAAAGTGGAAATCCAGACCTTGCAGCAGGAAATCGAAGTACAGGAACGACAGATTGAAAATTTGGAGCAGTTCATCCAGCGGGTACACAAATACGAGGATTTGCAGGAAATGACCCCTTACGCCTTGCGGGAGCTTGTCAAAGGAATCTACATCGAAGCGCCTGACAAGAGCAGTGGGAAGCGCAGACAGGGTATCCGAATCTCCTATGACCTTGTGGGCTTTATCCCCGTGGAGGAACTGATGAAACAGGAAACGGCATGACCGAAGCCATGCCGTTCCTGCAAAAAGCAATATTACTTTCTTATGCCCCCCGCTCTTTTGGCGCAGGGGCGTTTTCAGCCATTTCAGTTGTCCAGCGGCTTCATAGTCGGAAACAGGATCACGTCGCGGATGGAGTCGGTGCCGCAGAGCATCATGGCGCAGCGGTCGATGCCGAAGCCCAGGCCGCCGGTGGGCGGCATACCGTACTCCAGCGCCATGACGAAGTCCTCGTCCATCATGTCGGCCTCCTCGTCGCCGTTGGCGCGCTTCTCCGCCTGGGCCTTGAAGCGCTCGGCCTGCGCGGCAATCTGGCCGTCGCGCTCGGCGATCTGGGCGCGCAGAGCCTCCTCGGCCTTGGTGACCGCCAGCGCCACCTCCTGCTCGCGGCTTTTCTCGGCCAGAGACACGCGGGCATCCACCTCGCGCTGGAACTCCTGGTCGCGCACTTGGTTCAAAATGGCGGCGTACCCGCTCTCGTCCACGGTGAACGCCTCGCCGCAATGGGGGCACTTGATCTCGTTGCTCATGAAACGGTTCCTTCCTGTTGCTCGAGGAAATCATACACCGTCGCCGACGCGGCGGCTCGAAGCTCAGCTGGCCGGGTACAGCAATTCCAGAGACTGGATGGCCGAAAAGGGGATGCGCCGACGCACGATCCACAGATCGCGGAAGGTGACATCGATCTGGCTCACGGCCCCTTCGGCCTCGCGATAGCCGCCGCCCTCGTAGTAGCGGCAGCGCACCACATCCCCGCGGTCGAGGTTCGCGATGAGATCATCCAGTGCCCGGGCCTCGTCGTCGGAAAGCGGCCGGCGCGATTCGGGAACCGCCTCCTTTGCGTGGACGAGATCGTAGTAGCCGCGCAGCGCCGCGAAGGCGAAGCCTGCGCCGAACTCCACGCCCTTGACCGCCGGAACGCCGAACAGGATGGAGGCCAGACGGCTCTCCACGCTGTCGAGCATCGGGCTGCCGATGCCTGCCGGCAGGCCGACGGCCGCGCATTCGATGACGCCGCCGACCGAATCCTGCTCCTCGCGCGCGTCCTCGATGGCCGCGAGCATGGCGTCGAGCGCACGGGGGTTGATGACCGGGTATTCCTGCTCGCGCAGCGCGTCGAGCTGTGCGCCAGTCACCTCAACGTCGTCGAACGGCATATCCTGGATCTGCGCGATGGACTGGATGTGCGAGCCGACGGTCACGCCCTGCCCGCGCAGCCACAGCTTGCACAGTGCGCCGGCGAACACGAGCGGGGCAGTCAGACGGCCGGAGAAATGGCCGCCGCCGCGCGGGTCGTTGCAGGACTTGTAGCGCAGCATGCCCGTATAGTCCGCATGGCCCGGACGGGGCTGCGCGGCCAGCTCGGCGTAGTCGCCCGAGCGCTGGTTGGTGTTGCGGATGACGGCGCAGATGGGCGTGCCGGTGGTCTTTCCGTTATAGATGCCGGACTGGATCTCCGGCCTGTCGGCTTCCTTCCGCGCGGTGGACTGTCTGTTGCGGCCCGGTGCGCGGCGCTCCATCTCGCGCAGCACGAAAGCCTCGTCATACATAACGCCGGACGGAAAACCGTCGATGACCACGCCGATGCCGGCGCCGTGCGACTCGCCGAAAATGGATATTTTGATTGCGTTTCCCCAGGTGGAACCCATGTTTCGCCCTCCTTACAGTTTCAGAACGTACTCGTGCAGCTTTTCTGCGCCGATCGGGGTGATCTCTGCGCGGCCCGGCTCACGGACGAGGATGAAGTTGACCGTCGCGCCGAACTTTTTCTTGTCGGACAGCAGCGAGCGGTAAATGTCCTCGCGGCCGTACTTCAGCTCGGTCGGCA
>OLOX01002653.1_pt1 | contig 14611 bp, 8 predicted proteins | sample 1672091 | NCBI WGS metagenome assembly OLOX01 (sample SAMEA3136644, study PRJEB25190) | human gut metagenome | reverse complement strand
TAGAGCAATTGTAAAAGATGCAGCTGGTGCTAAAGCTGCTAGTTCATTGTATATTGGTGTTTGCGAAGGCAAAGAAGATGTTTACAATGAAGCAGGTACAAAGTCAACTAAGTCAGTTATTCGCTTCTCAATGCCTATCATGAAAGGTTCTAAACCTCACATGGTATTTAGTGAATATGTAGCTGCAGCTGAAGATAAAATTGTAATCACAGCTACTAATGTTACTCCGGAAGTTGGTCATCGTTATGTATTACGTTTAGTATACAATGACATCTATGAGGCACCTGGGCAATTTACTCATACTTATGAAGTAATTGCAAAGAGTACCAATGCAACTGATTTGATTACAGCTTTCAAAAACAAAATCAACAAACACAAAGAAGCCAGAGTAGTAGCAACTAGTGATGCTGCTGTTCTTACATTGAATGCTAAGGAAATGCCGTACAACGAAGGTATTATGTTAGACTCAAATTATTCTCAGGTTTCTGTGGAAGCATTTATGTGGAAAACTATTCCTTCCGGTTTGTTGAGTAATGTAATGTATCCTATTGCTAATTTGACAATTGCTAAAACTCAAGGTACTCCTGGTAAAGGTAATCCGAAGATTGTTCGTGATCGTGAAAATGCAGCTCTTGGTTACAGAGGTATCACACACCGTGCAAATGGTATATATCCGTACATTGCTCCTGAGTTGAAAGCCGATTTAAGTGCTACTTACGATACATTGTCTATCGAATGGGATAATAAATATCTTAGTGACGATAATCAATATATTAAAACAACTCCATTGGCTTGTGAATTGTATGTAAATGCTGGTGAACTTGATGAATCTGCATTTATGACAGCTTTAAAAGCTTTTGTAGAAGTTGCTTAATCAAAAAATATAATTCAAACCAAAAAGGGGATTGGGAGTAATATCCCTTTCCCCTTTTATTTTATATACGATTGATATGGAAATGAATGAATCATTGTATTATGCAGAAATAAAACTGCTAACTACGTATTGCCACAACTGCCTAGATAACAAAATGAAGGATAAAATAATGATGTTTCTGTTTAAGAAAACACTTTATGATAATGCTACTACTTTGAATCTTGCAGATGATGCAGAACAGTATTATAATGAAATGCTGAATTTACTTGATATGAGAACGTGTAATTGTACTATTGATGACTGTAAAAATTGTAAAGATGGATATTGCGAATTATGTAAGTAAAGTTGGTGAATTAGTTAATCAGTCTACTAAGTACAATACAAAACTGGATAGAACTTCTATTACTAATTTAGTATTATTGTTACATTTAGACAAATTATCTAGTTGGGCCAGTACTAAATTGGGTGATGAAGATTTTCCCATTACTCAGGAGGATGTAGATAAAATTATAGGATATATACATTGTTTAAAAAAACAAATTAATTTCTATCCAGAAAAAGATATCGACAATGATTGTATATTGACAGAAATTGAAGAACACATAATCCAAGAGTAATATGAATAAAAAGATATCACAATTTGAACTAACAACTAAACTGCAAGAGCAAGACCTCATTACCCTTGTACAAGATGGTAGTAATAAAAATATTACTAGTGGAAGTTTTACTACATCACTATCAGGTACATTTGCCACTAATGAGAGAGTAGATGCTGTAGAAGAAGATGTTGAGATACTAGATACTAAAGTAAATGATAACTATAAAGATCTTAGTAATAAGATAGTAGAAGGAGATACTAGTGTAACTACTAATCTCAACAGTGCTATCACTAGTTACTATGATATATTGAATAATAAGATCATTACTTTAGATACTAAGCATGACACCGATATGTCAGAGATTGGTGGTACTATGCAAGAGTGGATAGATGATATTGACAATAGATCTACATTACAACAATTACAGGATGCTCTCAATAGACTTACTGTGGCTGAAAATACTATTACTGCTTTAGCAGAAGTAATTGCTAATGGCGGGGGTAGTAGTGGTGATGTACCAGGTTATCATACACAACCTTCTAGTACTATTACTTCTTTACAAGGATATTATAAAGGAATAAGTGCTGATCCCTTAGTAAGTACTGATACATTAAATCAAGCATTATCTAAACTTGAAAATCAAGTAGAAGCAGTTGCAGATGGATCTGGTTCTTTACCTGTAATCAAAATGGGTGAAAGTACTACACCTACTGATAGCTATATTTATACTGCCGGTAAAGTAAAACAAGACTACGTATTTAAAAGTGGGGATACTGTACCTGGAAGAATAATATATACTACAGGTATACAGGGAGGGCAAACATTCCGTTCTGGTTGGGATGGAGTTGGAGCTAGTTTGTATCCATCAAATTCTAAATGGAATCTAGAATTAGATAACCTATTTGTTAGAGGTAATATGACAGTTAATGAATTAACTGTAAATGAAATAAAAGCAGTAGGTGGAGATATTTTAGTTACATTAGGTGATATGAAATGTATTAAAGTAGAGGAAAAAGATAATGGATACAAATGTTACTTTGATACAGAAGATGGCACCAAGTATAATGAATTTATTGTAAACGACCAAGCAATATGTCAAAAATTTGATGGACATAATGTAAAAAGATATTGGAGAGCTGTAACAGAAGTAGGTAGTGATTATATATTACTATCTAAGGATGTGTGTGAGCCTGGTAGTAGTACGCCTTCTGCGGATGATGAAATATTATTATTAGGTCATAGAGTAGAAGGAGATGCTGAATATGACAAGCAAATGGAAGATAGACGTAATGCTATTTTCATTTCTGCAAAAGGGTCAAATGCTCCAAGGATTGCCTTTTACTCAGGAATCAATGATTTTACTTTGGAAGGCAAAGATAAAACAGTAATTGGAAAAGATAGTAAATTTGTTGGTACAATCACAGTAGTATCTAAAGATGGAACTGAAACTGGTATCCCTATTTATAGAGGTACGTGGTCAGTGGATAAACAATATTATTATTATGACTGTGTAACATATAATGGTAGTACTTGGATAGCCACTCAGGATAATATTGGCAAAGAACCGAAAGAAGGAAGCCCTTACTGGACAATTTATATTGCAAAAGGAGAAAATGGGCAAGCTGGTGATGATGTTGCAAAATGGGTAGAAATTGTTGGAAATAGAATGTTTTTATATGATTCCCCAGATTTTTCTGGTACTCCTACCCCAAATAATTTAGGATTAAATGCAAATGTATATGGAATTGTGCAACCATCATATCAGTGGACAAATGTAACGAATAATAGTGAAATCGTTGGCTATGGCAATTCCCTAATAGTTACACCTGATATGGTTGCTGATAGAACTGCTATTTTTAGATGTACAGTGACCGATAGTGATACTCAAGCGACATATTATGACGAAATACAGGTTGCTAAATTAGCAAATGGTGCTGAAGGTCTGGATGCATATTATATAGATTTAACAAATTATTCTGCATCTGTCCCATTTGATAGTTCTGGTACTATACTAATAGACCCATCTACAATATATACTGATGTATTTGCATATCATGGAATTACTCAGATACCAATTATTTCTATGACTGCCAAGTTTACTGAGGGTTCTGGTACATGTGAAGTTAAAGATAATAGAGTATCTTTGAAAACATTAACTTCTACTAGTGCAAGAATAACTCTTACAATTGAAGTAGACGAAGGTGTAACAGTAACTAAAGATTGGTATATTAACCAAAGTAAAAATGGAGAAGATGGTTTTAATGGAGAGGATGCCGTTAGAACATATTTAACTGGAGAACAATTTTTTCACTATGCAGAATATGCAAAAATACCAACGCCACAATCAATAACATTAAAAATGGATACTACATTAATGGATGTAGCTTCATATAAATGGTATTGGAAAGTATCTGGTACTTCTGAATGGACCTTGTTAGAAGGAGAAACAAAATCTGAATTAGTTGTAGTTTATAATGGAATCTATTTTCAAACTGGTGAAGATGAGATTACGTTTAGATGTGTTGTAACTAGTGTCAGTGGAATGTCCTTTGAAGATATAATTACAATAAATAATGTTCGAGATGGAGAAAGTGCATACAGAGGAGCGTTAGACAATGAAAGTATGACTGTTCCTGCAAACTACGAAGGTGTTGTTAGCGATTGGTCTCAAGCTACTACTTATGCTAATTTAAGAAGGGGTGGTACAAAATTTGCTAATACTGAATATACTTTAACTTCTTCTCAACTAAGTGGGGTAGGTACATTAAGTATAAATCAGGAAAAGAAACAAATTACTGTTAATAGCTCCAGTATTCCAGAGAATTACGTTACTGTACAATGGCAAATAGATTTTGTACATGAAGGAAAAACTGTAGATACAGTAGTGTTATCTTTAGTAAAAAACGTTACTGGTAAAGATGGGGATATTGGTAATTCTTCTATACAAATATATTGTAATACCAATAGTACTCCAACACGTCCTACTTTTACAGAAATGATTTCTTCCAGTGGTGGTACATCTGGATCTTTTGCTTGGTATCCAGATCCTACTAATAGTACTACTACTCTTACTTGGACAAGTACAGGTTATCTTAATCCAAATACAAATAAGATAGATTTATTACCTGATAAATCAGGGTATAGATGGACACAACCTGTGATTTTTTCTCCGTTGAATGGAGAAAATGGTTCAGATGGTAGAGGTGTGAGAAGTGTTACTATGCAATATTATAAATCTACTTCACCAACTTCCTTGTCAGGTGGAAGTTGGAGTTCAACTGCACCAAGTGCAGAGGATGGATATTGGATATGGACTAGATTATACATAGTGTTTGATGATGGAGATTATTCATATACAAATGCAGTATGTACTACAGGTGCAACCGGAAGTACTGGAGATTATGGTCCTGGTTTAAGTTATCGTGGTGAATACTCTTCTTCTACTAGTTATTCTTGGACAACAAACTCTCAAGGAAACGTAAGAGATATAGTAAAGTATAGTGGTTCGTTTTATGCAGTGAATAGATCTAAGAAAGGTGCTGGTGCGTTTAGTGGAAAAACTCCAAGTAGTAATGCAGGTACAGATGGTGGCAATTACTACTGGGTTAAATTTAATTCTTTTGATAATGTAGCTACAGATTTATTATTCGCAGATAAAGCAACTATTGCAGGATGGGATTTTTATAATACTAATATTCAATCTCAATCTGGTACAATGCGATTAGATGGTAGAACAACTGCTGCCGTTACAAGTAAAATTCATTTAGCAATAGGATCTAATGCAGCATCTTCACCTGGATCTGCACCGTTTAGAGTAGATACTAGCGGTCAATGTTACACATCAAAGCTAAATGCAGTAGGTGGTACTGTAGGAGGATTTGATATTTCGGGAGGTAGAATGACAGGTTCTAATTCAGACAGTTATGGAAACAAGTTCACATTATCCCCTACTATGACTATGTATGGTAGTTATGGAATTCCTTCTGCTGCTGTTGGTTTTGGTTTATCAGCAATTCCAGCAACTACTGGGCAAACATGTCCTGCAGTAGTATTGAATACTTTGAATAGTAGAGAAGGTGCTACAAATGGCTTTACTCTCATATTATATAATGGATCTGCTAGATATAGTAATACCCCACAACGTTGGTTAAATTGTCAACATTATACTAATTCAGGATGGGGATCTGGTTTTTCTGTAGAAAGTAGATACTTCGGAGATCAAAACAATATGGAAAGAACTATTGTCAATTTTGTTCAGTTACCTACTTTAACTCAACTAAAAAATTACGGTTTGGAGTCTAGTGATACTAGTTTTAATGTTAGGGTGAGTAATGGTGGATATTTATATATAGAAGGATAATATGGAACTTAATTTAAAGGAAAGAGCAATTATAATATACAACTTACTTTGGAAATATGATTCTTATGTTAATTTACAAACAAAAGAGTCTATTAAACAAAAAGTTGACTTTACAGAAGAGGAGCTTGAAGGGATTAGCCAATATACTGGCGTAGATGGTAATGTGTATACACAGTTTAGTGGTGTCTTGGATCTAGAAACTACCCAAAACTATGAATTTACTGAAAATGAAATAATTTATCTTGCAGATAAAATAATGGTTTTAAATGCAACTAATAGGTTGAATGATGAGGGTATGTCGATGTATGAAAAAATTGAGAACATCTACTCACAAATACAAGCAGAAAAAGGGTTTACAAAAATAGGACCGTGGCAATATGCTAACGCAAAAGAACTAAATAATAACTATTACAATGGTTAAGAATAATGTATATTATGAGTGGTTTGCAAGTATAACCGTACCCAATCCAGATCAGGTTGGGTACTGGGTTGACTTGGGAGCAGATTCAAAAGGTAGAATAATTAAAGTTTACAATCGTGATATAGAAAAATGGGTTGTACTCTTTGATGTAAGTAAAGATGACTATGTACCACCATTTATTGGTTCTAATGGCAACTGGTGGGTAGACAATAGAGATACTGGAGTAAAAGCTACTGCAGAGACTCCATATATAGGTGAGAATGATCATTGGTTTACTTATGATCCTATCAACAAAGTATATGTAGATACAGGTATAGAAGCTCGTGGTCTTAGTGCTTACGATATTGCAGTTAAATTAGGTTTCAAAGGTAGTGAACAAGATTGGATTGATAGTTTAAGTAAAGCATCTGAAGATGCTGCTGTTGCTGCACTAGATGCAGCTAACAAAGCAAATGAAGCTGCAGATAAAGCTAATCAAGCTGTAACAGATATTGAAGGTATAGTTGATGATGCTGTAGCTGCTACTGATAAAGCTGAAGAGATTGCTAGTAACCCACCAAAGATCGTAGATGGTGATTGGTGGATCTATGACTATGATACTAAACAATATGTTAATACTGGTATAGCTGCTATTGGTGATGCTTTCACTTACAAGAAGGAATATCCTTCAGTAGAAGCAATGGAAGCTGATTGGGGTACTGCTGATGTAAAGTTAGGTGAATATGTACTTATTAATACTAATAATGTAGAAGATCCTGATGATGCTAAAGTTTACTTAAAGACTCAAGAAGGTTGGAAGTTCATAGTAGACTTATCTGGTATGCAAGGTATTCAAGGTTGGTCAGCATATGAAGTTGCAGTACAACATGGTTTTGTAGGTACTGAAGCAGAATGGATTCAATCATTAAAACAACCTGCATTAGATGCAGCAGCAGAAGCCTTAGATGCTAAAGCTCAAGTAGAAGCTACTGAGCAAGCTGTTAAGGAAGCAGAAGCATTACGTGTTACTGCGGAACAAGGTAGAGTAAATGCTGAAAATACCAGAGTAAGTAATGAGAATACACGCATATCTAATGAAGACAGTAGGAAAGCAGAAGAGTCTAAAAGGGTAACTGCTGAGAATGAGCGTATTGCTGCAGAGAACTCTAGAAAGTCTGAAGAGGATATTCGTAAAACTAATGAAGCTAATCGTATATCTGCTGAAAGTTCTAGAGCTAGTGCAGAAACATTAAGAGCATCTGCTGAAGTTGAACGCAATACAAATGAACAGAAAAGAATTGAGGAAGAAACAAAGAGAATCAGTTCTGAAGAGGGAAGAGTCGCAGCTGAAACCAAACGTGTAGATAACGAAGATGCTAGAATAGCAGCTGAAACAGCTCGTGATACAGCAGAACAGGAAAGGGAATCAAATGAAGCCACTAGACAGGCAAATGAGGCGATTAGAGAGACTCAAGAGGCTGCAAGGGAAAAGAATACAGCTGATGCTATAACTGCCGTAAATGAGGCTAAAACAGCTGCACAACAGGCTACTACAAATGCAACTACTGCTGCCAATAATGCTAATACTCAGGCTAATAGAGCTAAAGAATATGCAGACAATCCACCCAAAGTAGGAGAAGATGGTTATTGGTATCTTTGGGATGAAGTTAATGATGTATATGTAAACACAGGTTGGCCATCCTCAGGTATTATCTTAAAAGGTAGTCTTGATAGTCCAGAAGATTTAGATACTATAGTAGATCCACAACTTAGTGATTCTTATATTGTTGGTACAGACTTATACTTTTGGAATGGTACTGAATGGGTTAATATGGGTAGATTTCAAGGGCCTCAAGGAGAACCCGGTAAAGATGCTGAACTTAGTAAAGCAGCTATTGAAGCTGTGTTAGTAGGTGAAGTAACTACTCATACTCATGATACTAGGTATTATACTAAGGATCAAACTGATGCTAACATAAAGGTAGTAGCAGATGACCTTGCTAACAATTACTATAATAAATCCCAAGTAGACAGTAAATTTACTTCTGTATATATTTTCAAAGGATCTGTAGATACGATTGAAGATTTACCTACTGAAGGTAATATTATTGGTGATGTATGGAATGTTCGTAAAAATGATACTAACTATGCATGGACAAGTGAGGGTTGGGATGCATTAGGAGGTACTGCTGAATTAGCATCATTGACAGCTAATGGTTTGATGTCTAAAGAAGACTTTGCAAAGTTACAAGGTATTGAAGCAGGTGCACAAGTCAATAAGATTGAAACCATTACCAAAAGGGTACTTCTGAATGCTGTAGATAAGAATGTAACTATACCAGAGGATATTAAGATCTCAGATACTGAACCTACTGAGGAAGAGATCATGTGGTTGGATCCTAGTGAAAACTATGATTTTACATTTGATGGTTATAGCCAAGCACAAGCAGATGCACGATTTGTACAGAAAGAAGAAGGTAAAGGTCTTTCAACAAATGATTATACGAATGCAGATAAAACTAAAGTAACAAACTTAACTAATTATGTTACTGGTGGTACTGGTGCTGTTACAGATGCTAATGCAGCTACTATTACTTTATCTAAAAAGAATCCAGTGAATGGTTCTGCAAGTACTGATACAGTAGTAATTAACAAAGCCACTACTACTACTGCGGGTGTAATGTCTGCTGCTGATAAGACTAAGCTTGATGCTGCATTAACTGCTTCTGATAATATTGCAACTGCTACTAAGTTAGCTACTGCTAGAACTATATGGGGACAAGCATTTGATGGTAGTGCAAATATTAGTGGTAATATGACTAATGTGGATCACATCTATATGAACAATTCCCATACTATTTATGTAAAAGATACTAATGGTAATAACCTTGATTCCTTTGGATTTAGTGATACTAATAATCTTCATATAGGCTACGACCTTGCAGCCAAAGGATATAATACTTATATAAATGGCAACGAAATCTATTTTAGAACTTCGGCAAATAACGTCGAAAGAATGAGGATAACATCTGATGGTAAAGTTGGTATAGGTACAACTGCTCCAGAAAGAATATTGGATGTTGCTGGAGGTGTTCAATTTAAAACCAACATAGATAATGTTATTAAGATTCCTGTAAAATCAATAGGTTCTGGTCATGCCCCTGGCATGCACTTTTATACAAATGATGGATCAACTAGAATCGGTGGTATTGGAGGATATGTAAGCAATCCTAGTTCTGAAAACTATCGATCATATGTCGGATGGGGTGATAGCCCATTTGATTTAAATTCATCTTTAACAGTATCAAATAGTTCTATAACCTATAAAGGAAATAAAGTATGGCATGCTGGTAATGATGGTTCAGGTAGCGGGTTAGATGCTGATTTGTTAGATGGTTATCAATTAGTTACTATTGGAAATGCTACTGGTCCTCATTCTGTTTTTAGTAGGCCATCTATTGGAAATGGATTCAGATCTTGGCATATAGGTAATTTACCAACTGTAGCTTCCACTGATACTGGAGAAGCTAAAGTAGTATTCAACATTTACGGTTTGACTAACTTTGCTTCTACAGAAGAAATATTTACTACTATTACTGCCAGTACAAGAGGAAAAATTGGAGTTGAGGTTGTAAATCACATAGGAGATGCAAGTCAATATAAAGTTGGTTATGTAGCTACTGATTCAGAAGTACAAATTTGGGTAACAAATCTACAAAGATATGGAGGAACTTCCAGTTTGGATATCTGCGTTAGTAAACAATTTACTTTAGTAAATTCTGTTCAAACTACTGTTCCTGAGAATATTGTATATGTAAATGTAGGTAAAATTGTAACTACTTCTAATCTAGAAGATACTCTAGCATACTGGTATGAAAATAATGAAAACAATTCATCCACAACATGTGCAACAGGTGGTAATAGAAATGTAATTGAATCATTAAGAAGTAAGTTCAAGAGATGTATTGCTAAACCATATGGAGATGATGCTGCATTGATTAGTTACTTAAACGAAATAGATAGTAATAAATGGCCTGATGGTACAGGTGCTACTTACGAAACCGTTAGAAAGGAGAGTTTAATGGTGCATTTCCCTAAATACTATCACAAAACTATAGAAAAAAGCCCAGGTATTTGGAGAACATACATATCAGAACAACAAATTGATAATGACTACATTGAGGAACCAGAATTATTATTAGGTACATTTGAAGGAATAATTTCAGATGAAAATGGAGGAGCGTTGACTAGTACTGGATCTTCTATATCAACAGCATCTAAAACTATGGCACAGTTCGTTGCAGCAGCAAAGGTAAATGGTTCAATGTATGGTATTGGTGATTATAGGTCTCATGCTACTATAGCTAGAATGTTTTGTGCTTACTATAAGACTACTAATATTAGTACAAGCAATAGTGCTATTCCTTGTTCAGGAGGTACTAAGAGATATAACTACGGTTGGACTGGTGGAACAAAGGCTTTAGGTAATAGAGATGGGAAAGCAGCTGTAAATAATGATGCTGGATACTACTCAACTAACTTCTTAGGACTTGAAGACTGCTATTACAGTAAGTGGGAGTTTGTACAAGGAATAAACATTTTAAAAGGTAAATACGTTGTATATGATGGAGGTTCATTCCCAGATAAGGATGTATCAGATCTTGAAGCAGCAGGTGCTACTAATATTAGAGTTGTAGGATATGAACCCAATCCAGCTGCAACTGAAGGATATAATGGATGGATTAAAACCATAGCTCAAGGTAAATATGGAGACGTACTTCCTACATCAAATGGTGGATCTGAAACTACTTACTATTCCGATTATAGCTGGTTTAATCCAACAGCAAATAGAATCTTTCTACGGTCGGGTGATTCGGATAGTGGTTCTCTGTGCGGGGTCTTCTTGGCTAATGCTGGTAATGTCTCCTCGCGTTCGTCGGCGTCAGTCGGTGCAAGATTAGCCTTTTATGGTAAGATCGTTGTAGTTGATTCAGATACATTTAAGAAAATGCAGGCATAGTCCTGAGTAATATAGATAATTAAATATTAATAACAAGGGCGGGATCTAAAAGAATTACTATGAGATGACTTTATAGTAAGACTGCTGTCACATTATTTCATACTTGAAAAAACAGTCAGGTAATTCAGATAATGGTTCTCAATGCAGAGTCTTCATAGCTAATGCTAATAATGCATCCTCGAATTCATAGACGAATATCAGTGAAATTTTGGAACTAACAGATACTTTCAGATAACTACAAAAATGTTTGTTGAACTTAGATCAGCCTTACCTCTAGGTAAAAGATAACAGGTGCTTTGAAGAGACCTTAGTAGTATTGTGCGAACGGGTCTTACCACCAAAATAGCTTATGAAAAGAATAGGCAATTTATTTAACAGGATAATATCATATGAAAATCTGGTCCGGGCTGAAAAGAAGGCTAGGCTAGGTAAAACTAAAAGATACGGCGTTAAGAAATTTGACAGGAATCCATATGAAAATCTGGTCCGGTTACAAAAGGCATTAATAGAAGATACTTATCGTACTTCGGAATACTGCGTATACACAATCATCGCCGATCGTGGTAACAAAGAAAGAGAAATATACAGGCAAAAAAACACCGGAAGGTGATTTTGTAGATAAAGAAGGAAACTATATCGGACGCCATAAAGGAATCATCCATTATACCATCGGTCAGCGCCGTGGCCTTGGTATTCCGGCAGCCAGCCGTCTTTATGTCTGCGAGATCTCCCCGAAGACCAATACAGTTGTTCTCGGTGACAACGCAGATCTTTTCAGCAGTGAGCTTGAGGCAGATAGTGTAAACCTGATCTCCGTGGATAATTTAAGTGAGCCGAAGAGAGTGACTGCCAAGATCCGTTACCGTCATAAAGAGCAGCCAGCCACTGCATGGCAGACACCGGACGGCATCCTTCATGTGAAGTTTGATGAACCGCAGAGAGCGATCACAAAAGGCCAGGCTGTGGTAATGTATGACGGAGACGAAGTTGTAGGAGGTGGCGTTATAAATAAAATCTATAGCCAGTCATAAATAAAGGTGAGAACCTAAATAGATAAACCCCATTGACATACTAGGAAAAGGGTGATATGATTGCATCATCAAAAAACGGAGCACACAAAACAAGGTGAGCAACGTGATGATCAGGAGGAAATCATGAAGGTTTTACAGAAGTCAACAAGGGTGTTTATCGAAGAAAAGCGAATGTGTTGTTGTCGCTGATAAGCAGATGATCATAAGATAAGCAATTACTATTTTACCGAATATAAGAATAAAAGAAAAGAGGACAAACACATGAGCAAAATTACAAGAGATCAGAGAAAATTTAAATTTGAGACATTACAGCTTCACGTAGGACAGGAACAGCCGGATCCGGTTACAGATGCAAGAGCAGTACCAATCTACCAGACATCTTCCTATGTATTCCGCAACTGCGATCATGCAGCAGCACGTTTCGGACTTGCAGATGCCGGTAATATTTACGGACGTCTTACAAACCCGACAGAAGATATTTTTGAGAAGAGAATCGCAGCACTGGAAGGTGGTTCCGCAGCACTTGCTGTAGCATCCGGTGCAGCAGCTATCACTTATACGATCGAGAACCTTGCACAGCAGGGTGACCACATCGTAGCAGCAAAGAACATCTACGGCGGTACATATAACCTTCTCGCACATACACTTCCTGACTACGGCATCACAGCTACATTCGTTGACCCGTTCGACTACGAGGCGATCGAGGCAGCTATTCAGGACAACACAAAGGCAATCGAGATTGAGACGCTCGGAAATCCTAACTCAGAGGTCGTAGACATTGAGAAGATTGCGCAGATTGCACACGCACACAAGCTTCCTCTCATCGTTGACAATACATTTGCAACACCATACCTCGTAAGACCGATTGAGTACGGCGCAGATATCGTTGTTCATTCCGCAACCAAGTTTATCGGCGGCCACGGCACCACGCTGGGCGGCGTCATCGTAGAGAGCGGCAAGTTTGACTGGAAGGCTTCCGGCAGATTTGCAGATCTGGTAGATCCGGACCCGTCCTATCACGGCATCAGCTTCGTAGATGCCTGCGGACCGGCAGCGTTCACCACCAAGATTCGCGCCATTCTGCTGCGCGACACCGGCGCTACCATCTCTCCGTTCAACGCATTCCTGCTGCTGCAGGGTCTGGAAACCCTGTCTCTGCGCGTAGAACGTCACGTAGAGAACACCAAGAAGGTTCTGGAATACCTCCAGAAGCAGCCGCTGGTTGAGTCCATCAACCATGCATCCCTGAACCCGAAGTATCAGGATCTGTACAACAAGTACTTCCCGAACGGTGCAGGCTCCATTTTCACCTTCAACATCAAGGGCGGCGAAAAGGAAGCAAAGAAGTTCATTGATTCTCTGCAGATTTTCTCCATTCTGGCAAATGTTGCAGACGTAAAGTCTCTGGTTATCCATCCGGCTACTACCACGCACAGCCAGTGCACGGCAGAGGAGCTGGAGGAGCAGGGCATCCATCCGAACACCATCCGCCTGTCCATCGGCACCGAGCACGCAGATGATATCATCTGGGATCTGGATCAGGCATTCGAAGCTGTCAAGGCTGACGCATAAATTAGAAATCATCGTACCATATGATATATCGGCTGTCGGGACCTAGCCGCCCCGACAGCTCAGGAAAAAATGAAAAGAGGCATTTTTATTATGGCTATCAAGCAGAGCATTACAGAACTGATCGGCAATACGCCGCTGTTGGAACTGGTAAATTTTGAAAAGGCAAACAACCTGAACGCAAAAATCGTTGCAAAGCTGGAGTACTTCAATCCGGCAGGAAGCGTCAAGGATCGTGTTGCAAACGCAATGATCGCGGACGCAGAGGCAAAGGGCGTTTTGAAGCCGGGTGCAACCATCATCGAGCCGACCTCCGGCAACACGGGCATTGGTTTGGCTGCCGTTGGTTCCGCAAAGGGCTATCATGTCATCCTGACCATGCCGGAAACCATGTCCATTGAGCGTCGCAAGCTGGTTGCTGCTTATGGCGCAGAAGTCGTTCTGACATCCGGTTCCGCCGGCATGAAGGGCGCGATTGCAAAGGCGGAGGAACTGGAAAAGTCCATCGAGAACGCAGTGATTTTGGGTCAGTTCGTCAATCCTGCCAACCCAAAGGTGCATTATGACACCACCGGTCCGGAAATCTGGGAGCAGACCGAGGGCAAGGTTGATATCTTTGTTGCTGGCGTTGGCACCGGCGGCACCGTTTCCGGCACCGGCGAGTACCTGAAGGCACAGAATCCGAATGTCAAGGTCGTTGCTGTCGAGCCGGCTACCTCTCCGGTCCTGTCGGAAGGCAAGGCTGGCCCGCATAAGAT
>OLOX01002652.1_pt1 | contig 14611 bp, 12 predicted proteins | sample 1672091 | NCBI WGS metagenome assembly OLOX01 (sample SAMEA3136644, study PRJEB25190) | human gut metagenome | reverse complement strand
GAAATTACATATGCCATAATTGATATCCTCCTTTAAAATGGTGTATTGTATGTATCCCCTACCAGGGATTCTATTCCCATTCTAATATATCTGCATAAAGAATACAAGTATAAATTTATATACAAAATAAAAATCAGAGAACCAGAGAAGCGCCGGTAAATAAAGGAAGCGATAAGGCGTTGATTCCCCTGGGATTTCGTATTATAATAGCAGAACGAAGTGGAAACATTTCGATAAATCAGTAAAGGAGAATACAATCATGGCAAAGGTTACAAAGAGCATGCTGATCGGAGAACTTCTCACAGTAGATCCGAATATTGCACCAATCCTGATGAGAGCAGGAATGCATTGCCTTGGATGCCCGTCTTCTCAGATGGAGTCTCTGGAAGAGGCTGCTATGGTTCATGGACTGGATGCAGATGTACTTGTTAAGCAGATCAATGATTTTCTTGGAGAATAATCAATAATCAGGCGGCAAATAGACTGATATGTAAATGGGATGTTCTGAATGCGTTCAGGACATCCTTTTTTGTCCGAAAAAAAGAGCATTTCTTTTTTCTGCCTGCGGCAGAATGTGGAAATGCTCTTTAGAATGTATAAAATTGTTTATAACTGTACCAGCTGCTGCAGGGCAGAGGTGGAAATCAATTCACCGTGTTCTGTCAGATAAGCTTCACCTGAGAGTGTGAACGCTCTTCCGCGTCCATATTCTGTGAGAATATTGCATACTTTGTTGAATTCTTCCGGAGAGATGGATGACTGGTGAATTACCAGTTTGTAAATGTCGTCGGCAGGATCTTTATACAAAGTATTGATACCTGTAAAATAACCGTTCAGTCCATGGGCTGCAGCAATCACATCATCCAGTGTATCGAATTCATAGAGACGGATAAGATTCACATCCGGCATCTGAGCATTGTCTTTATCAGCAGGCGGTGTATTTCTGGAAGCGCTTTTCTCCTTGGTCTGAGCACTCTTGACCTTGGCTTCATAAAGCTTCTGGAAAATATCGATGATATTATCTGCGCCGTCAAGCTGAACGGTATCTGTTTTCTCATTACCCTTGAACGGGGCAAATTTAGAAAATCGGGTATCCAGCTCCTCAGGATCCTCTACCTTAGTAATGATCAGGATAATACTCTCTGTACTTACGGGAATCGCTTCTATCATTAACGGGATATTATCCGCCTCGAAACCAAATTGTATCTGAGCCTGCTGCATCATATCGCGGAAAAGCTTCTTGGCTTTATCTGTGCCATAGGCTAATTCACTGATACGGATCTGATGACTCTCAAGGTCTTCTCTTGTTAAGGTGCAGCGTATCTGGTTGTCATTGATTTTTTCTATTTTCATGTTGTCACATCCTATTCTAAATAACGTTGCAAAAATTAATACTTTATTTATACAGAATACAAAAGATATTTTAATCCTGATATCTAAAAATATCTGTATTATTATGATATCAGGGTCAAAATACCCTTTGAACCTGACATCATTATTATATTTGTAGAAGCAGAGTAAATATAATAAGTATTTATGCTGTGATTATTGTGTTACAAAATGTATTCATACAAATATAATTTTATACACTATATTATATAACAGAAAACTGCAAAATGTAAAGATAAGTAATCTTCCTAAATATTAAATTTTTGGAAACAAAACGGAAAAAATTACATAAATACATAAAAGTACTTGCGCGAAAGCAGAAAGCAGGTATAATAAAGGGCAGAAGAAACAATGAACCTGCGGTTCATATAAGTGAAGTTAAAAGAAATTCAGAACATTAACCCATGATCATAACTATTTTCTAAACCTCACTGCCAGTTATTCAGACGGCGTTCCTGCCGCGGCAGTGTACAGAGGTATGTTTCCCAGGATAAGATAAGTACAGCAGGGATATTGTTTTTTCAACAGCCGATAAGGTGCTTTCTAAAATCATGATTTTCAGGAGAAAGGAGGTAAGCTTACGGAAAATATATCACGGGCAACCAAAAAGAGCATGCGTAAACCACTGGAAAAAGAATTGAAGAGTTATCGTGAACAGGGAATTTCTCTGTATCTGAATGGTATACTCAGTAATCCGAAAACAATTGCAAAAGCCTGTCAGATTGCAGAAGGTGGTGGATACATGCGTGATTACGTTGAAGATGAAAAAGGACGGATCGCTCGTGTGGATTTTGATTTCGTCAAAGAAAAATAACAAAAGAGAAAGCTGCCCGAACAGATTCTGAATCAGTCCCCCCGATGTTCATAATGCCTTCGGGCAGCATAAGAATATAATTACGCATATCTTAAAAATTTGTGAAAAATACGATTTTGCAATACAATTGTAATATTTTATGGTATACTTAAGCCAGTATCATCAAGTTGCCGATACAGTTGATAATACTGGTACATCATACTCAAAATAACTATATGAAATACCTTTCTGTGAGCTGATGTATCAATAGCGATCGTGTTACTGTCTGCTTTGTTTCCGGTAACACAATATTTACTGAAAGGAAAAATACTATGAATAAAAAGTATAAACCAGTTATCGCAGTTGCCGTTTTGGTCATTCTTGTTGCGATTCTTGGAATTGTCACTCATGTAGTAATGAAGTACATACCATCTTCTGAGAAAATGGATCTGAATGAATATTATGGAGAAATGGCAGATGGGGAGATTGCCCTGGTCATTGGAACTGAGAAACTGGAAGAACGTGGTCTGGTGGACGGAGACAGAGTCTATTTACCACTGGATGTGGTGAATACTTATCTGAACCAGAGATATTACTGGGATTCTGCCAATCAGCAGATACTTTATGCAACACCTTCGGAGCTGACTTCTGTGAGTGCATCATCTGAGGCAGGAGATAAGGTATGGGTGAAAGATGACAAAGTGTATCTGAATCTTACTTATGTGCAGGAATTTACAGATCTTGATGCATACATCACAAAAGATCCATACAGGATTGCCATACAGTATAAATTCAAAAATGTAAAAACAGTCACAGTTAAGAAGAATACAAGCATACGTTACCGCGGTGGAATTAAATCGGCTATTCTTACTTCTGTAAAGAAAGGTACAAAGCTTCGTCTTATTGAAGAAATGGAGAACTGGGATCAGGTAGCTACGGATGACGGATATATCGGTTATATAGATAAGAAGAAAGTGGGAGAAGCAGAGAAGACAAAATTTGAACGAAGCTTTAAGAAGGAAGAGTACTCCTATCTTACTATGGACAGCAAGGTCAATATGGTATGGCATCAGGTGACTTCCACAGATGCCAATGCTTATTTTGCGGATGCGACAGCAAATATGACAGGTGTGAATGTGATCTCGCCTACCTGGTTCTATCTGACAGATACTTCAGGAAACATTGCAAGCATCGCAAGTGCAGATTATGTATCACAGGCTCATGAAAAGGGGCTTCAGGTATGGGGTCTGATCGATAACTTTACACAGGAAGTAAGTACAACTGAAACACTTTCCAGCACTGCGGCGAGACAGAATATTATCAGTCAGCTGATCCAGGCAGCCAAAGATGTGGGAATGGATGGCATTAATGTGGATTTTGAATCTCTCAGCGAGGATGTGGGAATCCATTTTCTGGAATTTCTGAGAGAACTTTCCATAGAGTGCCATAAGAATAATCTGGTTCTTTCAGTGGATAACCCGGTTCCTGAGGATTTTACAAGCCATTATGACCGGGCTGAGCAGGGAAGGGTTGTAGATTATGTGATCATCATGGGATATGACGAGCATTATGTAGGATCTGAAGCCGGTTCTGTGGCATCTCTTCCATGGGTGGAACAGGGAATCCAGGATACACTGGATGAGGTTCCGGCTGAACGTGTGATCAATGCCATTCCGTTTTATACCAGACTGTGGAAGACCACAGGGGGAAATGTAACCAGTGAAGCAATCGGTATGGATCAGGCGCAGCAGACAATTGCAGATAATAATGTGGAAACCTACTGGGATAAGACCACTTCCCAGAATTATGGAAAATATGATATAGATAATTCTACCTATCAGATCTGGCTTGAGGATGCTCAGTCAGTTGCAGAGAAAGTGAAGCTGGTATCCAAATATGACCTTGCAGGAGTTTCTGCATGGAAGCTTGGATTTGAAAACAACGGAATCTGGCAGGTAATCTCGGACAATCTGAATAATTAAAAGTTCTGCATCAGCAGGCTATAAAAACATCTTCTGAAACATATATTAATATAGAATTTTATGAAATACTGATTGCATTATTTTATGGAATTGCTATAGCCAGTCTACAGGAACAGTGAATTTTCCCGTAGACTGTAAAAGATGTCTCAGGAGGTGTTTTTAGTTTGAAAAAATATGGACTGGAATTAATGTTAGGGTGTCTGCTTCTTGTCAGTTTTCTCATTCTGTCAAAACAGGCAGCTGAAGTTTCAGAGACTATGAGTTCAACAGAAAATTCAAAAATCATTCTGGTAGATGCAGGACATGGTGGAGCGGATCCGGGAATGATCGGAGTGAACGGACTGGAAGAAAAGGGGATAAATCTTCAGATTGCCGTAAAATTAAAGGATTCTCTGGAAAAACAAGGATTTTCTGTAATCATGACAAGGGAAGAAGATAAGGGCCTTTATGAGGAGGACAGCAGAAATCAGAAAGCACAGGATATGCAGTGCAGGATTGCTATGATAAAGAAATACAGACCTGTGCTGTGCATAAGTGTTCATCAGAACAGCTATCAGGATTCGTCTGTATGCGGTCCCCAGGTGTTTTATTATGAAGATTCTGTCCGGGGAAAGAACCTGGCAGAGTTTATCCAGGAAGAACTGAATCTGGGACTGAAAGTAAAACGCCCTCGTGTGGCAAAAGGTAATAAAACCTATTATCTGTTAAAAAGAAGTGAAAGTGTTTTGAATATTGTAGAGTGTGGTTTTCTTACAAATCCGGAAGAGGCCGGACTTCTCTGCAAAGAAGAATATCAGAATAAAATAGTGGAAGCTATAGTGAAAGGGATTGAACAATATCTGAAGCAACAAAAAATTTAAAATGTTTAATTTATGTGAACTTGCTTTTAATAAGTAGGGATTTTTGCTATACTGATACTTGTTTGATAAAATCCCCCGGGAGGATAGAAGTATCTGCATGGCGGGGAAATGTACAGGGAGAAATTATGCTTGGAATTATTTATCTGCTTCTGGCAGGAATGCTGGGCTGTGAAGCATCGAAAATGCTGACAGGAGAGGGAAGGAGTGTGTCAGGTATTAATCGTATCTGGCTCATACTTCCGGCTTCTTTTGGAGTCGGAACACTTTTACTGACCTGGATGGTATATATTATTTCCTGGTTTTTCAGTGTTGTGGGAAAAGCTGAAAATCCACTTTTGTATGGAAATATTATCGGGATGACAGGTGCAGCAGTTATTATGATACTGCTCAGCGTACAGAAATACAGAAAACAGGGAAGTTACAGGATATGGAATATTGATAAAACACAGGATAAGCGCAGATTAAAAAAGGAAATATTACTCTTTGGTCTGCTGACTGTATTTATTACATATATGATGTTTTATGTATTCTATATAAAAGACGGAATCCTGTATTCCGGCCTGACTGTGTATGGAGATTATGCACCACATACGGCGATGATGCGTTCTTTTTCTGCAGGAAATAATTTTCCCACACAGTATCCTCATTATGGAGGTGCAGATGTAAAGTATCATTTTATGTTTCAGTTTCTCACAGGAAATCTGGAATATCTTGGAATGCGTATGGACTTTGCCTATAATATCGTAAGTACCTTGTCGCTTGTGGGATTTCTTATGCTGTTATATCAGCTTGCACTTAGGATCACAGGCAAAATGTGCTGTGGTGTACTGGCATTGTTTCTGTTCTTTTTCAGAAGCGGAATGGCTTTTTTCAGATTTGTATGGGAGCATATCCAGGCAGGGAATCTTGTGGAAACCCTGGAAGAAAATACTTCCTTTATCGGATATACTGTCAATGAGAACTGGGGATTGTGGAACTTTAATGTTTATCTTAATCAGAGGCATCTGGCATTTGGACTTCTGATGGTGACTTTGGCACTATATCTGTTTATGGACTGGCTGGAAGCCGGGACGGCACATGAAGAGAAGGGAATACTCTGGATAAAAAACAGAATCTTTTCGAAGGAAGGATGGAAAAGCAGAAATCTGGATCAGGCACTGCTTATGGGAATGTTTCTGGGTCTGTGTGCGTTCTGGAATGGGGCAGCAGTGATCGGTGGTCTGCTGATTTTGTGTGGCTTTGCGATTTTCTCGGATGGAAAAGTGGATTACGCTGTCATGGCGGGGGTATCCATCTTCTTTTCCTGGCTTCAGTCAAAGATTTTTATTGTTGGAAGTGCTATGAGTCCTCAGATTTATCTGGGATTTCTGGCAGAGGATAAGACTGTCCCGGGAGTTGTGAAATATCTGTTCTGGATGAGCGGAGTTTTTTTCTTTGGGCTGGTACTAATGGTATGGTTTATGAGAAGACGGGAGAGAGCAATCCTTGTGAGTTTCCTGTTTCCGGTGATTTTTGCTTTTGTGCTTCTGATGACACCGGATATTAATGTAAACCATAAATATATCATGATATCATATGCGTTTCTGACGATTTTCTGGGCATGGGCAGTATGCAGTCTTTGGAAAGGGAGAAATGGGCAGTCCGGGATACAGAAAACTATGGGAAAGATACTGGCAATAGTATTGGTGATATCTCTGAGTGTGACCGGGATTTATGACTTTGTGGTGATCATAAAGGGAAATGGTCCGGGCAGACGTGTGACTGTAAATATGAACAGCGAGCTGACCCAATGGCTGGAGGAGAATCTGGAGAAAAACGATCTTTTACTTACTCCTGAGTACAGCATGAATGAAGTGACGATGTCCGGAGCTATGCTTTACTGTGGATGGCCATATTACGCATGGTCTGCAGGCTATGATACGAATTACAGGGCTGCACAGGCTGTAACGATATATACCACATCTGACAGTGAAACATTGAAAAAAACAGTACAACAGGAAAAAATAACATATATCCTGTTTGAAGAAGGTTCGGAATTTGAACAGCAGGAATGTCGTGAGGAGACAATTGCTGCGGCATATGAAAAGGTTTATGAGACTCAGGATGGACGGATACGGATCTATAAAACAACAGAATAATCCTCAAATGCATTATTACGGGGATTACTCCGGATTTATGATTATGAGCCGGGTGATCACAGATTTACAGAGATAAGAGAGAATGTGTAAGATTATAGTAACCACAATAATTTTATAAATGATTAAGGAGGACGTACGGATGAAGAAATGGGCACCGAGAGTGCTTCTTGCAGCAGCTCTTGCAGGGCTGTCTGCATTTCTGTTAAAGGGAGATGTATGGACATTCTGGACCTGGTGGCTGTTGGCATTTCTGATGGGAATGGTTGCCATGCCTGTGACAGGGAGACTGTTTGCCGGATTTGAGGACAAAGGCTGGATGTTTTCAAAAGTGCTGGCGATTACTGTGACAGGTTTTCTTACGTGGTTTCTGGTAACTGCGAAGATACTGCCATTTACTGCAGCGACATGTATCGGTGTGTCTGTTGTATGTGCTGTTGGCTGTGGGGTTTTATATCATTTTCAGGGAAAAAATGGAATTGACTGCTTTCCGTCCGGAAAGGTAAATCTGATTTACGGAGAGGAAATGCTGTTCTTTATATTTTTCCTGATGTGGACTTATTTTGCAGGATTCCGTCCGCAGGCATACGGAACTGAGAAATTTATGGATTATGGTTTCATGGAAGCAATGATGAGAAGTACGACACTTCCTGCAAGAGATCTGTGGTATTCAGAAGGTACGATCAATTATTATTATGGCGGACAGTATTTTGCAGTATTTCTGACGAAGCTGACTGGCAGTAAAGTAGAACTCACTTACAATCTGATGCGTACTTTTGTGGCTGCATTTGCGTTTGTGCTTCCGTTTTCACTGGTTCGTCAGATGTCTGTGGACAGGCTTAAAGGAAGCCTGACAGGAAAGAAACGTTGTTTGCCGGCAGTGGCCGGGATCATAGCAGGAATTTCTGTATCAATTGCGGGAAATATGCATTATGTGGTTTACAGTAAGATCATTCCATGGCTCCAGAAGCTGCAGGGAAAAGAAGCGGACAGCTACTGGTTCCCGGATGCGACCCGTTATATTGGATACAATCCGGATGTGCCGGACAAGACGATCCATGAATTTCCATGTTATTCCTTTGTGCTGGGAGATCTCCATGCCCATGTGGTAAATGTAATGTTTGTGCTGTTTCTGGTGGGATTTCTTTATGCGTGGATGCGAAGTGTGCGGATGAGAGAAGCAGTAATTATGAAACCGGGCCGGAAACAGTTCTGGAAAAAACAGCTGTTGATTCCGCATATCCTGCTGGCTGCAGTGATGATCGGTATGTTCCGGTTTACGAATTTCTGGGATTTTATTATTTATTTCGTGGTGACCGGTGGAGTGGTGCTGTTTACCAATATCGTTCAGTTTGATGGTAAAGTGAAGAGGATTCTGGCAGTGACTGCGGTTCAGGCAGTGGAGATCATTGTGATCCCATACGTTGTTTCTCTGCCGTTTACTTTGCAGTTTGACAGTATGTTTAAAGGTGTGGGAATTGCGCAGAATCATTCTATGATCCATCAGCTGCTGATTTTGTGGGGACTGCCTGTGGTTCTGACAGTTCTGCTGATTATCTGTATCATCTGGGAGAAGCTTCGTGGTGGTGCGAACAGAAGTCTGTATAGACTGATGAAAGCAATCTCTGTGCCGGATCTGTTTGCGATTGTCATGGGACTCTGTGCGATCGGGCTGATCGTGATTCCGGAGTTGGTTTATGTAAGAGATATTTACGAAAATGGGAACGCCAGGGCGAATACTATGTTTAAGCTGACTTATCAGGCGTATATGCTGTTTGGGATGACCATGGGATATGGTATTTTCCGTATGCTGGTGGCTGCACGTAAGAAAGTGTTTAAGGTTGTGTCAGTGATCGGCCTGGTATTGCTTTGCTGGACCTTTGGTTATTTTGGAAACAGTGTGTATGCGTGGTTTGGAAAGGTATGGGAGCCTTCTGAATATAAAGGATTGAATGCGACATCTTTCCTGTCAAATGATTTCACAGAGGATGTGGCTGGTATTAAATGGCTGAAGAAGAATGTGAAAGGGGCACCGGTTGTGCTTGAGGCGAACGGGGACAGCTATAGTGGTTATGAGCGTGTTTCTGCTATGACAGGGCTTCCGACTGTGCTGGGATGGTATGTGCATGAGTGGCTGTGGAGAGATGATACTGCGGACTTGAATGAGAAGAGCGCGGATATTGAGAGTATTTATACTTCTTCGGATGAGGAGTATGTGAAGGAGCTGCTGGAAGAGTATGATGTTTCTTATATTTTTGTCGGATCGAAGGAGAGGGAGAAATATGGGGAGGCATTGAATGAGGATGTGTTGAAGTCACTTGGAGAAGTGGTGTTCCAGGATGAGGTGTATAGTACTTATATTCTTAAAGTTAATAAGTAAGAGGGCGAAAAATGGCGGCAGTTTGTGTCGCCATTTTTTGTTTGGGTCAAAAAGGGACGCGTAAAAAATATTTCATTTCCTGTGCGGTTTCGGGCACTAAGATATTCTAAGCCGCTAAAAATCTGCTAAAAGCATGAGAAATCAGAGCCAAACTCGCCTGCGGCTCAGACAGTGTCTCTGATTTCTTATAACGCAGATTTTTGCCGGCTAAGAATATCTAAGTACCCTGCAAATGCACAGGAAATGAAATATTTTTTTACGCTGGTTATTGGTTGGAATGGTTTTGGGGAAATAATTATCAGGTGGAAAAGAGGGAAAAAGTAAAATTTACAGATATGGATTACGATTGTATTATGATAATGTATGTGCAATATATATAAGAAAAATATGTTGCTACAGTGGAAAAATGAAAAGATGACACTGTATAAGTAGTAGGAGAAAATGAGGATTGTGAATATTCATATGATAGGAAAGGAGAATTTTAAAATGAGGAATCGAATAATTCAGGTTAGACATTATAGCAGGAAAATGATGATTATGATGTTGACAGGAGCAATTTGCTGTAGTTCATTTTTTTGCGAAACTGCTTTTGCGAAAATCAGTAAAGTAAGGGTTTATGATGTGGAAAAAGGAACTACAAGTTTCACATCTTTTACATATTCGGATAATAAAAAGGATGAGTCACTGGCTCCGTCGGAGGGAACAGGAGCGATTTCATCTGCTTCTCAGAAGGCGGTTATTTTCCATCAGGCAGATGGGGCTACGATAATAAGAAAAGCAGACAGTAATGGAAAAGTGACACTTCCAGCAATAAGAAATCAGACAGGATATACTTTTCTTGGATGGAGCACGAAGCCGGATCAGACTCAGAATCCGCAGTATCAGGCGGGACAGGTGATACAGGTAAGGAAGAAAACCCATTTATATGCAGTTATGTATAACTGGCAACAGGAGCCGGATATTCAGGTCAATAATCTGGCAGCTCAGCTGTCGGAGTATTCCGGAATTATTTTTGTGGGAGATTCCAGAACGTATTTTATGCAGAAAACTCTTCTTCGGGAATATGGAAAGGATGCAGTTGCAAAAGTATCATTTGTGTGTAAGACAGGGGAGGGACTGAGCTGGTTTGAAACAGCAGGAGAGAGAGTAATGAGAAGTGAAATTGCCCGTCTGCAGTCAGATTCAGATAAGCCCGTAGCAGTTATTTTTAATCTTGGTGTGAATGATCTTTCGAATCATAATTCCGGGGATGGGGGTGATTATAAAGGTGTGGCAAATGCATATCTTGCATATATGAATACTCTGGCAGATGAACTTGGAAGTAACTGCAGATTGTTTTATATGTCTGTAAATCCGGTAAATACAGCAATGAAACCAACCCGAAAAGAAGCACAGTTACGTTACTTTAATAACAGATTGCAGAGCGGGTTAAATAACCGATTTCAATGGATAGATACCTATAAATATCTGATGAAAAATGGTTATAGTACCTATAATGCGTTTAGGGGAAATATAGATGACGGCGTTCACTATTCTGCGCGTACTTATAAAAGAATTTATAAATATTGTATGAATGTGATCAGAAATAATACATAAGAATACAGATGTAGAAATGGGAGGTAAACACAGATACCTCTCATTTTTTTGCTTATAGCTGAATAGAAAAAAATCTGTTATTATGAGAACCGATTTATTTTTATATGCATCTAATTAGTGTAAAAGAAAAAATAAACACGTGTACAAATCCGGCCGGAGAGAAGGAGAAAGCAGATTATGACGAAAGATGCATTTATCAGGGAGATTCGAAATGCAGAGATAATGTTGTATCATATATCAAAGTCTATTTTGAAAAATGATTCTGATTGTGGTGATGCTGTGCAGGAGACTCTTTTAAAAGCATATGAAAAACTTCCCATGTTAAAAGAAGAGAAGTTCTTCCGAACATGGATTACCAGGATATTGATCAATGAATGTAAGGGGATTCTTCGAAAACAGAAAAAGGTTGTTCCATATGAAGACTATATGGATAATGAAAGGTTGTCTGAGGAGAATCGGTACCATCATTTATATATGGCGATTATGGAACTTCCGGAAGATTTAAGAATTTTGGTAAAAAATAAATGATGGGAAGAAGAAAATGAAGAATTTATTACCAATTGGAAGTGTAGTGCAAATTGAAGGCGGAACACGAAAAACAGTTATTATAGGAATTTTACAATATAATCAGGAAAAGCCGGATAAATTATATGATTACTTAGGAGTTCCCTATCCGGAAGGATTTATTGGACAGGGGAGTACTTATCTTTTTAATCATGAGGCAATAAGTGAAGTAGTCTATAAAGGATTTGAAGATGAGGAAAGGGAAAATCTTATGAATCTCGTTGATAAAATTCAGAAGGGGATGGAAAATATATAGGTTTATATGAAAAATTTTGTGTCTATAACTTATGAATCTTTCTGATTGTTTAATAGGAGAAAAAAGAGAATGAAAAAGATAATAAGAAAATGGTTTAGTATTATATTGATTGTGTCACTTTGTATGACAACTACGACACCGGCAATGGCTGCTTCATCGAAATATAATGAAGCAGTATCCAATTATCGTAGATACATGAGAATGCAAAACGGACGGTATAAGATTGTAGATATAGATGGAAATGGAATACCTGAGCTACTTACGCATACGTGGAGAAATGAAATTTATACATATAATCCAAAAACTGGGAAGAGAGTACGTTTGGGGGCAATTGCATATGGGAAGGGATATAATTTACCAATTACATATTCAAAAAAGTGTCATACGGTAATGTTAAACAGTGCTAATACAGGAGGAAGTATTAAAGAGATATATAAAATTAATGGACTGAAATCTAAAAGGTTAGTTAGAGCAGAAGCTTTTAATGGCAAATTTGAGAGTGGATATAAAGTTAATGGAAAAAAGGTGAATCGATCTGTATATAATAAAAAGATTCGCATGTATATGAAAAAAGCTGTTGATTTCAATGTTAGATAAAATGGATAGTAGGAAATGCTTTAAATAATTATTTTGGAAAACAAAGAGAAAGGTTGTTGGATGAAAAGTATCGCATATGTTTGATGCCATGTATGATAAGTCTACGGGAAGACGTGTGAGATACAAAAAAATTTGTTCGAGTAATTTTTATGGGAGAATACCTTATGAAAAGGAAAATATTAAAGTTAACAATTGTTATGGCAGCGGCAGTTGGCATAATTATGAGTGGAACGGACGGGAACAGAGATATTTACGCAATGGGGGATGCCATTGCGGAATATGATGCAAGTACAGATCCATATTTTGAAAATGATATGGAGTTATATTATCAATATGTGCAAAGCCATGAGCTGAGGGATTTTCTGGATGGAACAGAGGGAATCTTCGGTGATATAACAAGTTATGATAATATATATGCCGGAAAAATTAAAGTGGCTGATTTCGATGGTGATAATCGTGCAGAAGTATGGATCGTAGGTCCAGCGGCAGCTGCTAATTATATCGCCGGAATTCTGGATATTTCAGATGGGGAGGTGAAATGTGTTTTTAACGGATGGGGAACTGAGGCTGGAAGATATAAAGATCCTGTAACGGGAAAAACAGGAATCGTAATTCATGAGGGAAATGCAGATGGTAACTTTCATTTAAGAGACAGTCTTTATGATGAAGATTGGAATGAGATTATTTTGTATGAAGAAAGGGGCACTGAAGATGAAAATGAGGCTATCTATACAGCTTATACCAATAATGAAGAACGACAGCTGACAATGAGTGAGTATGATGAAGAAATTTCTAATCTATATGATAATTGTACTATGACGAAAGCGGTAGCGGAGATGTCGGGTGACCCAGAAACAACTCAGATAGATAAGCAGGGAATATTAGATTTTTTGCAGTCATTGAACTCAACGAAAGATACAGGAACTGAAGCGGAAACTCAGAATGGTACAGTTACCGGTTATCCTGAGTATGATGAAATAATACGTCAATATTATCAGGGAATGATTTCGAAGTGGTCTATGAATGAGTTTAGTGAAAAAAATTTGTGTTATCTGGCAGGTTTGGAAATGAGCGGTGCAGACAATTTAGGATACTGTCTTATGGATATTAACGGAGACGGTATAGATGAATTGGTAATAGGAAATGCGGGTGATAATCCATATACCGGAATGTTTTTTGATATGTATACAATCGTTGAGGGACAAAGGGTATTAGTTGCGTCGAGCGGAGAACGTGACAGATATTATGTATGTGAAGATTATACGATTGCAAATGAAGGGTCTGGCGGTGCATCTAATTTTGTTTGGAATTATTATGAGTTTGTTTCTGGTCAGTTAGAATTAAAAGAAGGAGTGTTTTTTGATGCTTATACTCATCCGGAAAATCCCTGGTTTTATACCACAACGAGTACGGTAGAAGATTATTCCACTCCGGTTTCAGAAGAAGAGGCACGAACTTTTATTGATAAATATACATATATGAATATTCCATATATATTGCTGAAAGAAATCAATTTTGGAAACTATGGACAAACTGAAACAACATCTTCCATACAGAGTGCAGAACAAAAAGAGCAAATATCTTCCACACAACAGGAAAAGACTAAAATAGAAGAAACAGAACAACAGGCAGCTGCTATTGAGGCAGAAATAAGTGAAAATACAGGTATATCTGATGAAGAATATACACAGAAACTAAACCAGTTGTATGAACTTTGGGACAAGGTTCTAAATGATGTGTGGGCGGACTTAAAGAATACGCTTCCATCAGAAGAAATGGATGTTCTTACGCAAGAAGAAATAGAATGGATTAACAGTAAGGAGAATACTATAAATTCTATCAGAAATGTGTCTGAGACAGATGCTCTTATTAAGGCAGCAGAACTCACAAAGGAAAGGGTATATGTATTGCTTGACAGATTGGGATATTGATTTCCTGTCAGTTTGCAGGGGTAAATTATTGTTACTGTTCACACGCAACTGTTCCGCGAGGTGTTTTGGCATGAATATGCCAAAATCCCGAGACATACGGCGCGAATTTATGCGATTAGCATAAATTA
>OLOX01002642.1_pt1 | contig 14639 bp, 10 predicted proteins | sample 1672091 | NCBI WGS metagenome assembly OLOX01 (sample SAMEA3136644, study PRJEB25190) | human gut metagenome | reverse complement strand
CGGCGAGCTGACTTTCTCCACTGGAAATTGTCTGCTTTGCAGCGGCAAGCTGGGCCTCACCCGACTGAATCGTCTGTCGGTACGATGCAATCTGCTGTTCCCCATCAGCAAGCTGGGCTCTGGCAGCCGCAAGCTGAGTTTCTCCGTCTTTTAATTTACTGCGGTTCGTCTCAATCTGAGCTTCTCCGTCGGCAATCGCTGCTTTGGCGGATGCAAGCTGGGCTTCGCCATCCTCAATCTGTTTCTGATAAGCTTCTGCTTGTGCTTCTCCATCCTGAAGCTGGGCAAGAGCCTCTGTAATCTGAGCTTCGCCGCTTTCCAGTTCTTCTTTTGCAGAAGCAATCTGTGCCTCGCCTGCGGCGCATTCCTGCTCTTTTTCTGTTAATTGTGCATCTGCAGCGGCAAGCTGACTTTCTGCGTCGGTAATCTGAGCTTCTGCAGCCGCAAGCCGGGCTTCCGCATCAGCGCTTGCTGCTTCAAACGCTGCGATGTTTTGTTCCAGAAATGTTTTCTGCTCCTGCATCGTGAAAAGCTGCTGTGCTAACTCTGTCTGCTTTGCTTCCAGCGCAGTTTTCTGTTCCAACAGGGATACATATGCTTCATCTTCCTCCGTCAGTCCGTCAAGCTGAGCCTCAATCACCTCGATCTGACCAGTCACTTCTGTCTGCGCAGCCTCCACCATCGGAAGCTGCCTGGAAATCTGGGCTAACTGATCCTTGGCTGTCTCATACTGACTCTTCTGTTCTTCATACGCTGCCTTCTGCGCTTCATACTGTGTGCGTCCTGCAGCGGTTTCTGCTTTCTTGTTGTCCAGTTCCTCGCGTGCAGCGGAAAGCTGCTCCTTTGCAATATTCAATTCCGTTTCTTTTTCGGAAAGCTGCTCTTTTGCAGTATTCAGCTCCGTCTGCTTCCGAGTCAGTTCGGTTTTTGCCGCCGAAAGCTGCGTCATTTTTTCCTCTAACTCTTTTTTGCCGGATGCCAGTTCTGTTTCTTTCTCTGCAAGCTGTGCTTTTCCGTCGGAAAGTTCTTTCGCTTTTGCCTCAAGTGTGGTTTTTCCACTTGCAAGTTCATCGGCTTTCTGATTCAGCTCCGCTTTTCCGCTTTCCAGCTCTGCCGCCTTTGCTTCCAGCGTCGCTTTTCCGCTCGCAAGTTCCGCCTCTTTATCTTTCAGCGTTGCCTTGCCGGATGCCAGTTCCTGCTCTTTATCGGCGATGGTTGCTTTCGCACTGAGAAGTTCCTGCTCTTTGTCCGCAATCGTCACTTTCGCGTCGGCAAGCTGCTGTGCACCGTCATCCAGCTCTGTTTTTGCGTCCGCTAATTTCTGCTCTGCATCAGCGACCTGCTGTTTTGCATCATCAATCTTTTCCTGTCCTTCGGTTTTGACTGCCGTATACCGCCGGTCGCACGCCGCATCCTCGAGCGCTTCAATCTTCGTCTGTACAGCTTTCACCGTCTCATCATACGCATCGCTGTAGCTCGCCTCTTCCTGTGCGCCGTCCGCCTGGACGTAAATCTCTGTATAGAGATCCGAGGTAAATGTCTCCGGAAGCAGCAGTGCAAAACTGTTGATGCTTCCGTTTCCAATCGAGCCCGTTCCCCGGTTCAGATCCATATAATAAGGGAGCGTCGCCGGTGCGCTCGCACCAAAGCGTCGCGTCGCTCATTTCGATGGCGAGCGTTCCGTCCTCGCGCAGGGTAGCGGCAAATTCGCCGTCCAGAACGGGCACGATCAGCGCGAAGTCGTTCATGCTGCACGGCAGGCCGTCCATCGTCATGCCCTGCAGGGTCAAATCGCAGGTGTCGCCGTAGACGACCAGCGTATCGCCCGCCATGTCCGCTGTCTCCGCCGGGAGCGTCAGGCCGTCCATCGTGACGCGAACGACCGTCCAAACGCCCTTGATTTCCTCAAGCGTGGCGCTCTCGTCGATGACCGGGATGGCCGTGTCCGCCGCCTCCGGCTTCTCGCGGCTCAGCGTCATCATCGCGCCGTCCTCGGAGAGCGAAAGCACGCCGTCCCTGAGCGTGAAGATCATCGTGCCCGCCACGAGCGCGCCGTCCTGCATCGCGCATTGGAGGTGATCCACATCGCCGCCCATGTTCATCTCGGCCGTGCCGTCCGCGCCGATGGTCATGGTCACATCAAGGCCGAGGTCGGCCAGCGGGTAGGCCTCGCCGTCCAGCTCCATGCTCAGGCCGTACCACGTTCCCTGATATTCCTCGGGGATGTCGGCGCTCTGCGCGGCGGGTTCGGGCGCCGCTTCGGGCTCGGCAGTCGCTTCCGGTGCAGCAGTCGCTTCCGGTTCGGGGGTCATTTCGGGCTTGGCCGGTTCGCCGTTCGCCTGCGCAGGCGCGGCGATTTCAGCGCCCACTTCCAGCTTCAATTCCGGCAGCAGCGCGGACAGATCCGGCGCTTCGAGCCGCGTGTGCGCGCAAGCGCCCGTCACCACGGTCACTTCCACCGGCGAGCTGTTCCAGCTCACGCACTTCTGTGCCCGTTTCAGGTTTTCCTCGCTCATGCCCTCGGGCACATGCACGGTCAGCTTCGGCGCGACGTTCATCATCAGCCCATTGGGCGACGCGGTCAAATCGCAGCCGTCGAAGCAGACCTCGGTAAGGTTCGGGCAGTTGACGATGCAGTTCTCGCCAAACATCTTCACCTTATCGGTGAAATGCAGGCTGGTCAGGCTCTGGCACTCGGCAAACGCGCCGTATTCCACGCTCTCCGCATCGGCGACGAAGGTCTTCAGCCCGGAGAAGCCGAACGCCTGCTGGCCGATGCTAATGAGATGCTCGCCGAAGTACAGGTTGCCCAGCGGGCCCGCGCTGTCAAAGGCGTAGTTGTCGATTCTGCGCACGCCGTTGACAAAGATCACGTTGTTCAGGCTCCGGCAGAGCATGAACTGGCTCGAGCCGGTGCTCTCCAGCAGCGCGTAGCAGACGAAGGTTTCAAGCTGCTGGCAGTAGCCGAGCATCATGTCGGGCAGCTCCCGAATGGTTTCCGGCAGCACCAGCGTGCGCAGGTGCACCCATTCGGTGCGGTTGGTTTCTACGGAGGAATCGGTGTAATCGTGGCAGGAATCGAAGGCGTTGTAGTTGGCGAAGCCCACCACGGTCACGCCGTCGATTTCGCGCGGCACCACCACGTCCACGTCGGTTCCCGTATAGGCGGAAATCAGGCCGGTCTCCGGGTCGAAGTCGAAATTCTCCGCGGCGGTCGGCTCGAAGGGCATCTTCGCGAACTTCGTCGCCTCGCCCTCGCGCAGGATGGGGTCATACCACGGGCGGGCAAGGGTCTCGTTCCACGCGGCCACCTGCTCGTCGGTCGCGTCGGCGGACAGGCGGAGCTCCACATTCGTGCCCTCCACGGCGGAGAGCGGGAAGCTGCCCTTTTCCGGGATGACCAGACGCGCCAGCTTCGTATCCGCAAAGGCGCGCTCGCCCACGTTGACGTCGCTGCGCAGGGTTACGCGCTCCAGCGCCGCGCCCTCGAACGCGCCCGTGCCGATGACGGCCACGTTTTGGAGATCGACCGTATTCAGCATCGTGCCCGCGAACGCGCCCGCACCGATGACGGCCGCGTTTTGGAGATCGGCCGTGCTCAGCTTCGTGCCCGCGAACGCGCTTTCCCCGATTTCGGTCACGCCCTCGCCCAGCGCCAGCGTCGTCACTCCGCTGCCCTCAAACATATGCGCCGGAATCGCGCCGGTTTCAACCGTCACGTCGGCCAATTCGGGCAGGTTGGCGAATACGCCTGCGGGGATGAGCGCCGGGTCGCACTTGATGACCAGCTTTTTCAGCCCGGTCAGCCCATCCAGCGCGCCCTCCCCGATCTCGGTCAGGGATTCGGGCAGGGTCAGCGCCTCCAGCTTCGCGCAGCCCGCGAACGCCCGCGCGCCGATGGTGGTCACGGAATCGAACAGATCCACGTTTTGCAGGGCGCTGTCCATGAAGGCCTCCGCGCCGATGGTCGTAAACGCATCGTTGTGCGAAACGGAGAAATATTCGATGGTCTGGCTGCCCTTGAACACGCCGTCGCCCAGCCCGACGACCGGCTCCTTGGAAACCGTGAGGTGGGGATGGATGCGCGTCTTTGTGCCGGTATACTGGGTCAGCATGCGGTTTTCGTACTGATACGATCCCTTTTCGGGGGACGAGGCCGTCGGGTCCTGCGCGCGCCAGACGCGGCATGTCAGCCCCAGCGCGTCCACATAGGCCTGCCACTGCTGCATCTCCTGACGGGTGCCGTGCGCGTTCAGGTCGATGTCGTACAGATAGTCGCAGCCCGCAAAGACGTTTTCGCCCAGCGCAGGCGGGGTCTCGCTGTTCAAAACGACGTATTGAATGTTGTAATCGCCCTTGAACGCATTGGAACCAATCGCTTCGAGCGTCGAGGGCAGATAGAGGTCGCCCATGTTGGCGCAGGCTTCAAACGCGTTTTCGCCGATGGTCCTGAGCCCCTCGGGCAGCTCCAGAGAGCCCTTGAGGCCGGCGAAATAGAACGCGTAATCGCCGATGCTCTCCACGCTCGTCAGCTCCAGCACGCTGCTCTTATAGGCGTTGTAGAACGCGCTGCTGCCTATTGTCTTCAGCGTGGAGGGGAAGCGGACGCGGCCCAGCGTTTCGCAGTTATAGAACGCGCTGTCGCCGATGCTTTCCAGTCCCTCGGGCAGCTCCGCCAGCGCGATATAGGTGTGCTGCGCAAATGCCTTGGGGCCGATGGCCTTCACCGCCGCGCCGCCGATGGTCTCGGGGATGGCGAGGTAGGTGGCGAAGCCGTTGTAGCTGGTGATGGTGCCGGTCGCGGAATCAAATTCGAAATCCTCCTCCGCGAAGCCGTTGTTTTCCACGACCACGGCGTTTTTGCCGCTGGGCTGGACAGGCACCTCAATCCCGGCGCGTTCAAACGCCTCCGTGTACGCCTCCAGCTCGTCATCCGGAACATAGGCCACCGCGTCCTCCGCGATGAGGCTGAAACATCCCTTGTCGATCAGCGGGCAGACGCCCTCGAAGGTGATCTTCCGCAGCGCGTCACAGAAGCGGAACGAGTTCTCGCCGATATAGCGCACGCCCGCGGGAATGGTGACTTCCTCAAGCGATGTGCAGCTGAAAAAGTTCATTCGGTTGATGACGACCAGGCTCTGAGGCAGGGTGACGCTCGTCATGTTTTCGCACCCCGAGACGGCGTTGCTCCTCAGCTCAAGCACCGTTTCCGGCAGTGTCAGCGAGGTGATCGCCTCCGAGCTGAACACGCTGACGCCGATCACGTCCACCGTGTAGCCGTCGATCTCGGCGGGCACGGTCACGTCGCCGCCCGCGCCGTTGTAGCCGCGGAGTATGGCGTAATTCAGGTCGTAATTCCAATCGGTGGATTCTGCCGCCGCCCAGACGCAGACCGTCAGCGTCAGCAGCACGAGAACCAGACACAGCCATTTTTTCATGGATTGATTCCTCCGTTTCTGTTTTTTATGTTTCACCAATATCCAATTTTGTCCGCGTCGATTTCATATTCACGCATCAACGCTTCAAAAAATGCTTGAATAGCGCCCTTCTTTTCATAATAGCCGTCGGGAAAGCGGTTTGTGCCGACAGCGTCGATCCCGCTCCCGTCTTCAAACGCGACATTCAGCGAGAAGCTTTCGCCGTCCAGCACGGTGCTGTCCTCCTGCCGATAGCCGTCCCACGCCGCCAGATCCAATTCGTCCAGCAGCGCGGAAAACGCCGCCAGATCCGCGTCGGTCACGGGCAGCACGAAGGTATAGGCAAGATACAGCTCGATGGCAGCAAGGCGGCCCCGCTTCGTTTCCCCGATCTGATAGCTGCACATCTGATCGACGGACATGCCCGAGCAGGAAAACGCGAAGGTTTTCACCGTCGGCATGCCTTCGTGCGGCGCGGCTCCGGCAAAGCGCGGGCACAGGCACAGCGCCAGCGCGGCGAGAAAGCCCGTAAGCGTCCATTTCCATCGTCTCTTCATGGCGTCGTCCCCTTTCTTACAGCGCATCCATCGCGGCGACCAGATAAGCGGGGGTCACGGAAGCATAGAGAAATGCGTCGATGCGGCGATCCTGCCGGGCGCAGACGACCTGACGCGCCAGCTCCGGGTCACTGTTTTCGTCGCAGAGCAGCGCGAACTTGCACCCCGGAATCTTCGCGCTCAGGCGGTCGATCAGGCTCAGGCGGCTTTCCAGCGTATACGCGCTCAGGCGGCTGACCTCCATCAGCAGGATATCCGCCGGCATGGCGGCGCACAGGGAGAGCGCGTCGCCCGTCCGTCCGGGCAGAACCTGCTCCACCCGAAACTCCCGCGTTTCCGTCAGCGCGTGGGCAATCGCCTCCGACAGAAGCGTATTCTGCATGCTGACCACGATGTTCTTCATGTCACTTCCCCCTTGTATACTCAGTGTATCAGAAAAACGCGCATCGCACATCAACCGTTTGGCTATTTTTTAACGCTAAAAAGCGCAGACTCTGCTCAAATGGGCAGAGCCTACGCTTTTTTCTCAAGCAGTAAATAAGCAAAAAGCAAATTCCCCACAAAAAGCGGGCGCGCGATGCGCGCGGACGCTGGAATTTGCCCATTATTATACCGCGCCGATTTGCATTTTGCACTCTTTTTTTGCAAATTTTGCGCCGTAATGACACAGTAAAGTGAAAAAGCACAGGCGCGCGAAAGCGCGCCTGTGCTTTTTTGTGAGATTCTGCTTAAAACGGCTTTTTCGCGACCTCTAAGATCACGTCGAGCATGCCTTGGATCTGCGGGGTGATGACCTTGTTGCGGTGATAAAGCACCTGCCGCCACTGGCTCATCTGACAGTCGGCCACAGGGATGATGGCAAGGTTGCCCTTGTGAATGCTCATCTTCGCCGTGTAGCGCGGCAGCACGGAGAGATACTCTGGATTCTCGCGGATGAGCTTGAGCGCGAGTGTGTCGCTCTCGAGCTCCAAAAACGGCTCGACACTCAGATCCTGCCGCGCAAGCTCGCGGTCGAACTGGTCGCGGTAGGGGTTGCCGTGGTTCATCAGGATGAACGGGTGCGACACAAGGTCGGCAAGGTGCACATCATCGCGGGCAGAGAGCGGGTTTTCCGTGTTCGTCACGATGACGACGTCCTCCTGCGCTTCAAAGACTTTGACAAACTGCGTGTCGAAGATCTGCTCATCGAGCGTGTAGATGATGTCGAGCTCATTCTTGACGAGCATTTCGGTGATGGAGGCGATATTGCCCGCGTGCAGGCTGATCTGCACGTGCGGAAAACGCTCGTGGTAGAGCGGCACGATGTTAGAGAACGAGGCGGTGAGCAGCGAATTGAGCGTGCCGACGCGCACGGTGCCGCTCAGCTCGGAATCCGACGAGGCAAAGGCGCTGGCACGCGCGATGGCGCTCACCACGTCGCGCGCGTAGGAGACAAAGTCCTTGCCGTACTGCGTGATGGAGACCGTTTTGCCGATGCGGTCAAAGAGCTGCACGCCCAGCTCGCGCTCGAGCTGCTGGATCTGCACCGTGACGGCGGACTGGGAATAATCCAGAGCTTCCGCCGCACGGGAGAAGCTCTTGAGCTCCGTGACTTTTAAGAATGTGACCAGGTTGCGGACTTCCATGGCTGTCCTCCGATTCAAATTTGTAATACATTTTCAAAAATATATTAGTGGAAATATCTTAATTTGTCAATAGACGCATTATAAAAAATAATGAGTCGGGCGAAAAAGTCGGCCGTGGACACACGGCCGGCTTTTTATGAAGGGGATCAGTCCTTGTACTCGTGGTGCAGCAGCTCGTGCGCGCGCTCATTGAGACCCGCGGCATACATCGCGTCGAGGACGGGGTTGCGCTCGCTGCGCTTGAACATCGCGCTGCGGTCGATCTCGTACAGGCCGTGGGCGCGCTTGAGCTTGGTGCTCATCAGCGCGTAGGGCTGGCCCGCGCCGCCGACGCAGCCGGTGCGGCAGGACATGACCTCGACCAGGTCGACCTCGACCTCGCCGTTTTCGATTTGATCGAGCAGCTTTGCCGCGTTGGCAAGGCCGTGGGCCAGGGCGACGCGCACGTCGCGCCCGTTAACGGGGATGGTCACAAAGCGGACCGCCTCCGTGCCGCGAAGACCGCTGTGCTCGAGCATGCGCAGGACGTTTTTGCTCTTGTCGGGCAGGCAGCAGCGGAGCACCGCCTCCGCCACGCCGCCGGAGGTGCCGAAGATCTCGGCCGCGCCGCTGCCCATGCCGAACGGCAGGTCGGGCGACTCCTTTTCGAGCATCTGGAAGCGGATGCCGGATTCCTTGATCATCTTGATGACCTCCTGCGTGGTCAGCACGAGGTCGACGTTCGGTACGCCGTCGCGGCGGAATTCCTCGCGTCCGGCCTCCATTTTCTTGGCTGTGCAGGGCATGATGGCGATATGGAAGGTCGTGCGGCCGTCAGCGGCGTCCTTTTCGCGGTACTTGTCCTTTAAGACCGTTGCGAACATTTGCATAGGCGAGAGTGCGGAGGACAGGTTCTTGATGAACTGCGGGCGCTCCTGCTCCACATAGCGCACCCAGGACGGGCAGCAGGATGTCATCAGCGGGAGATTTTCGCCCGTTTCCAGGCGGCGGAGGAATTCCTTCGATTCCTCGCGCACCGTGAGGTCCGCGCCGAAGATCGTATCGTAAATTTCGTCCGCACCCATGATCTTGAGTGCCGTGACGAGCTTGTCGAGCACATTTTCGCCCGCGGGCAGACCATAGGCCTCACCGATGGCGACGCGCACGGCGGGCGCGATCTGGATGACGACACGCTTTTGCGGGTCGTGCAGGGCACGCCACGCCGCGCCGATGTCGTTTTTGACGGTGATGGCGCCGGTCGTGCACACGGCGGCGCACTGGCCGCAGCTGACGCAGTGCGTGGTCGAGATGGGCTGGTCGTCGCCTGCCTCAATGTGCAGCCCTGGGCCGCGGCCTGCAAAGTGCAGGATGCTCATGCCCTGGACCTCCTTGCACACGCGCACGCAGTCGCCGCAGAGAATGCATTTGTTGAGGTCGAATGTGACCGCAGGGCTTGAAAAGTCCATCGGTACATGCTCGCGCGTATCCTTGAAGTGAACGTGATGGATGCCGAAGCGCACGGCCATCTCCTGCAGACGGCAGGAGCGGTTTTTTTCGCAGGCGGTGCAGTCGCGGCAGTGCGAGGCAAGCATCAGCTCCAGTATCATGCGGCGGTATTTGAGAAGGCGCGACGTGTTGGTGCGGATGCGCATGCCGTTTTTCGGCTTGGTCGTGCAGGCGGCGTCGATCTTGCCGGTGTCCAGATCCTCGACCATACACATGCGGCACGCGCCGTAAACGGAAAGGTCGGAGTGGAAGCAGAAGTTCGGCATTTCCACGCCCGCCTTGCGGCAGACATCCATGATCGTGGGCTCGTCGTCGAACTCCACGCGGATGTTGTCGACATACATGATACCCTTAGCCATCGATCTCCACCTCCTGGATCGCATCAAAGGGGCAGGCCTCGATGCAGGTATAGCATTTGACGCATTTTTCCGGATCGATCACGAACGGCGACTTGATGACGCCCGTGATGGCCTCGGCGTGGCAGGAACGCGAGCACTTGCTGCATCCGCGGCAGATGCTCGGGTCGATCTCGAGGCGGATGCGGTTATAGGGAAGTCCACCCGGCTCGATCGGCTCGCGGTCAAGCTCGCAGAGCGCGCAGTCCCCGCGCAGGTGATCCTTGAATTCCTCGGGAAAGTATTTGATGGCCGTCTCCAGCGTGTGGTAGGAATTGCGGCCCAGATTGCAGAACGCCGTGACCGAGATCATCTCGCCAAGGTCGGTGAGCATATGAAAGTCCGACTCGCTGAGGCGGTAGTCCCGCATGGCCCAGAGCAGCTCGTTCATGCGCTTTGTGCCCTCGCGGCAGGGAACGCACTTGCCGCAGAACTCTGTCTGCGTGTACTGCATAAAGCGACACGCGACATCGACCATGCAGCGGTCCTCGTCGAGCACCGTGATGACGCTGTCGCCGCGGCGCACGCCGTAGGGCTTGAGCTTTTGAAAGTGCAGGGGCAGATCGAGATGCTCCTCGACGAGAAGGCCGCCGCTCGGGCCGCCGATCTGCACCGCCTTAAACTTTTTCCCATTCGGAATGCCGCCGCCGATCCCGTAGATCGCCTCTCGGATGGTGGTCGCCTCCTCAGGAATGTCTACATAGCCGGGGTTGGCGATGTCACCCTTGAGTAAAAAAATTCTTGCCATTTCTCTCTCCGTGTTTCGTTTTTTAATTTCAAAAAATCTAATAGAATATATAGCACGAGAAACTTTAACACTGCGCCTTAAAATTGTAAAGGGATGCACTGATAAATTATTTGAATAGGAGAGCGGGCTATAAGCAAAAGACGGAGGAGACCGCCTATAATAAGGCGGTCTCCTCCGTTTCTTCTTCGTCCAAAAGCTGCATGATCGACACTTCGAACGCCGTGCGTTCCTCACTGCCGCTTTCGAGCAGCTTGGTGTAGGTCCGGCTCTGCACGCGGCCCTCAAGCGCCAATCGCTCGCCGACGTCCATGCCCGCGATCTGCACGGCGGTCTGTCCCCAGGCGATGCAGGGTAAGTAGTCCGCGCGTCCGTAGTGGCGGTTGACTGCCAGAATGACATCGCAAATGCTGCGGCCGAGCGGCGTGCGCCGCAGCACGGGCTTTTTGCACAGCGCGCCCGAGAGCAGGATGCGGTTAAAGTACGAGCCGTCGCCCGGCTCGATGCTCTGGGCGAACACGGTGATGACGAGCCGGTTGCCCTGCCCGCTCTTGTTGTTAAACGAGCGCAGCTGCCCGACGATGCGAAGGCTCTGTCCCTCCTCCACAGGGCAGACGCGCAGCAGTGCCTCGCTCGCCACGATGACGGGCACGTCGTTCTGGCCTGACAGGCGCTCGACCCGCAGGGGAAATTTGTCGAACCGGCGGGTATGGTTCTCGTGCGAAAAGACGGGCTCGCCTGCGGCGACGCCCCACAGCTCCACATAGTTCTGGTTGCGCTCCATATCGTACACCTCAGCACAGTTTTGTTGGTGTATCCTATGAAAAAGAACGTGGAGATATGCCGTGCCGAGCACGAGGACAAGAAGAAAGAGCCGTCTTTCGACGGCTCTTTCTTCTTGTCATTCGCGTGAGCGATAAATTACATCTTGGAGATGATCTCGACCAGCTCTTCGCCGATGCGGCCCTGAGCCTCGACGGTCGCGGAGCCGATGTGCGGCGTGCAGGAGACCATCGGATGGGAGTAGAGCGCAACGTTGGTCGCGGGCTCGTCGGCATAGACGTCCAGACCGGCGGCGCGGACCTTGCCGCTGTTGAGCGCGTCAAGAAGCGCAGCCTCGTCGACGTTGGTGCCGCGGGAGGTGTTGATGATGACGACGCCGTCCTTCATCTTGGCGATGCGCTCAGCGTTGATGAGAGCGCCGCCGTCGACAGCGGGAGCGTGGACGGAGATGAAGTCGGACTTGGCGAGCAGCTCGTCCATCTCAACATAGGGGATGCCGAGCTCTTCCTCGATGCCGGGGATGTGGAAGATATCGAACGCGATGACGTTCATGCCGATGGCCTTGGCCATCTTGCCGAGCTTCTGGCCGATGCGGCCGAAGCCGACGATACCGAGCGTCTTGCCGGTCAGCTCGATGCCCTTGCCGTAGGCCTTCTTCTCCCACTTGCCCTCGCGCATGGAGTGGCCGGCGATGGAGATGTAACGGGCGCAGGAGAACATGTGAGCCATAGCGAGCTCAGCAACGGACTCGGAGGGGGACTTCGGGGTGTTCTTCACCTCGATGCCGTTGTCCTTGGCGTACTGCACGTCAATGTTGTCGAGGCCGACACCGGCGCGGATGACGCACTTGAAGCGGCTGCCCTTGGCCTCGTCGATCTGCTTGGCGCGCAGCTTGGTCTTGGAGCGAATGATGGCGACATCAAAGTCGCGCAGGGCCTTACCAAGCTCGTCGGGCTCGTAGAACTGCTCAACGAGCTCGTGACCCATCGCGCGAACCTTCTCGATCGCGCCCTTATCCATACCGTCGGTAACAAGAATACGCATAACGAAATTCTCCTTAAATAATATTAAATCATTTTTGTGACGACATGTGCGTCACAAAAATACATTGGCCCAGCCGCCTTTGGCGGCGGCACCAGTGAACGTTTCACTGGTGAGGGGGTATCTAAAAGGGGGATAGTATCCCCCTTTTAAGAAATTTTCCTTTACTTGGTATGCTCGGCCTCGAACTTCTTCAGGAATTCGACGAGAGCCTGAGCGCCCTCAATGGGCATGGCGTTGTAAACGCTGGCGCGCAGACCGCCGACGCTCTTGTGGCCCTTGAGGTTATCGTAACCGGCAGCCTTGGTAGCGGCGACGACTTCGGCGTCGAGCTCGGCGGAATCGGTGACGAAGGGGATGTTCATGAGGGAACGGAACTCGGGCTCAACCGTGCCATGGAACATCTTGGAGGAATCCAGGAAGTCATAGATGACCTTGGCCTTCTCGATGTTGCGCTGATGCATGACCTCGAGACCGCCGATGCTCTTGAGGTACTTGAACACCTTGCCGCAGCAGTAAATCGCCCAGCAGTTCGGGGTGTTGTACATGGAGTCGTTCTTGGCGTGGGTGTCATAGCGCATGTAGATGGGCATCTTGGGATCGAGATCCTCGCGGATGAGGTCCTCGCGGATGATGGCGATGACCATACCGGCAGGGCCGACGTTCTTCTGCACGCCCGCATAGATCATGCCGTAATCGCTGACGTTGCAGGGCTGGGAGAGGAACATGGAGCTCTGGTCGGAGACAAGGATGTGACCCTTGGTGTTGGGCAGCTGCTGCCAGGTCACACCGTGGATGGTCTCGTTCTCGCAGATGTAGACATAGTCGGCATCCTCGGGAATGTCAAGATCAGAGCAGTCGGGGATGTAGCTGTAGTTCTTGTCCTTGGAGGAAGCGGCGACGATGACCTCGCCGTACTTCTTAGCCTCGGCAATGGCCTTCTTGGACCATGCGCCGGTCTCGACGTAGACGGCCTTGCCGTTCTTCATCAGATTCCAAGGCACAGCCGCGAACTGCAGCGTAGCGCCGCCCTGAATGAACAGGACCTTGTAGTTGTCGGGAATGCCCATCAGGTCGCGCAGGTCAGCCTCGGCCTCGTCGACGATCTGCTGGAAAACCTTGGAGCGGTGGCTCATTTCCATGACGCACATGCCGCTGCCGCGGTAGTTCATCATCTCGTCACGGATTTCCTCCAGCACGGGCTCCGGCATCATAGCGGGACCGGCAGAGAAGTTGTAGGTGCGATTGTACTTCATTGTTGTTTCCTCCTGATCGTTGTTATTTTAAGGTAAAATGACGGTTTTTGCCTGATTTGACAAGTACAGTATAGTACAGCTTATTTGGATAATCAATAGAAAAAAAGAAATGACCTGAATGATTTTTTGTCAACGAAACAAAAAGTAAGATTTTTGCGCTTCGGCTTGAAAAAGCAAAGCGGGGCGGCGGTCTTAAAAAAGATGTAAGAAAGTCGTAAAAAGAAAAACATTGCATATTGCGTTAAGAACGTATAAAATATTCGCAAAGAACCGTGAAAGAAGGTATTGCCATGCGTCCGGACGGAACCAGAGTCAAGAATGCCAGCGCCATCGTTTCGGCGCTTCCCTATATCATGCCGCGCCGCTATGACGCGCACGACTACATCACCGAGTACGCCGAGATGGAGCCGATGCGCCGCTACATCCAGAGCAAGCGGCGGGAGGGCGTGCGCATCTCCTACATGGCGCTGATCCTCGCCGCCTACTTCAAGGCGTATCAGCAGCACCCGAAGATCAACCGCTTCATCATGAACTCGAAGATCTACCAGCGCAACCACTTCTGCGTCAGCTTCGTCATTCTCAAAACGCGCGCCGACGGCACGCCCGACGAGACGAGCGTGAAGATCTTCTTTGAGGACGGGGACGACGTCATTTCCATCAACCGCAAGATCGAGGACGCGGTCGCGCTCAACCAGAAAAAGGAGCATAACAACAACACCGACCGCTTTGCGAACTTCATGTTCTCGCTGCCGGTGCTGCCGACGCTCTTGGTCGGCCTCGTCAAGCTCCTCGACCGCCTGGGCCTGCTGCCGCGCTTCGTCATTGACCTCAGCCCGTTCCATACGAGCCTCTTCATCACCAACCTCGCCAGCATCAACACGGAGGCCATCTACCACCACTGCTACGAGTTCGGCACGACGGGCGTGTTCGTCTGCATGGGCAAGCCCGTCCCCAACTTCCTCACCGGTGAATACAACAAGAAGATCATGCCGCTCGGCATCGTGATGGACGAGCGCATCTGCACGGGCCACGAGTACGCGCTCTTCTGGCAGACGCTTCGCCGATACCTCAAGCACCCCGAGCTGACGGAGAACGGCGCGGAGGAGCGTGCGGAGATGCCGGAGGCGGTCGAGGCGTAAGGGGGCAACCGCGCGTTGCTTGCTTTTCCGACGGAAAGAGGGTATGCTGTCCGACATGGAGGTGATCGCATGGAAACCAAAAATGTGATCTACGAGCTGCGCACGGGAAAGGGCATGTCACAGGATGAGCTTGCCGAGAAGCTGTTTGTGACGCGGCAGGCGGTCTCGCGCTGGGAAAACGGCGAGACAGTGCCGA
>OLOX01002636.1_pt1 | contig 14655 bp, 10 predicted proteins | sample 1672091 | NCBI WGS metagenome assembly OLOX01 (sample SAMEA3136644, study PRJEB25190) | human gut metagenome | reverse complement strand
TAGTCCTCGGACGTAAAACAGACCCTCAGATTAATATGCATGTCCAGGCAATCGGGGGCTACAATGCGAGACAATTCGGATTAGAGACTGTGACCGACCTTGTCATTGCAGACGGTGCGGATGTGAAGTTGCTGAAAGAAGATTTTCTGAGGAATGAGATAAGGAATCTGACGTTCGGCAGGAACCTTAAAGGATGGACGGAGGTAAATTCTCATACTTATTATAATTTAGAAACTGTCACTGTGATGGATGAGGAACCGAAGCCTTGTCTGATGTTTTCGGATTATGATTATGAAAAAATCCATCTTTATGTCCCGAAGGGGACTCTGGCAGCATACAAGGCAGCCGATGGATGGAAGAATTTCCTGAATATCAGCGAATCGGGCGAGTCGGGTATCGAAGATACCGGTGTGACGGCGCAGAAGACGGTTGTCGGGCGCTATGACCTGTCGGGCCGGCAGGTGGCCGACACCTATCGTGGCGTGACCATCATCCGCTACTCCGACGGCTCGGTCGAGAAGACCCTGCGGAGGTGAATAACTGCCACAGAGTCGTGTCGCGCAATCATCCTGTCAGAGATGATGTGACTACCGCGGATTCATGTTGTCATCTGACGGGTTGAGCGATTGCGATTGGCAAAGTCTGTTGGTAAGGTCACGGTAGCCGTTTCTCGACACGGGACAGTAAATGCCGCTCGTGAGGGTGACTCTATCGGTCGACAAGGAGATGACATGGCGTATGTTGACGGCATAAGATTTGTGTATTCTGACAAAGACGCCGGGATCGAGCTGCGCCAGGATGGCCTTGAATGTGGCGCGCACCGTCAGCACCTCGCCTGCGGTGTGCAGGCGTACATAGTTCTCCATGGCCTCGGCCATTATCACCGAGTTCTGGTGTAAGCGATGCAGTGTCCTGTCTGCCCTGACCAGCAATGCGGGTGTGCGGTTGTCTGTGAGCGCAGCGGCTTTTGCTACAGCCCGTGCGAAGCGGCTGTATGACACAGGTTTGACAAGATAGTCGGCCACATCGAGGTCGAATCCTTTGATGGCATATTGCGGATAGGCTGTCACAATCACGATTGCTGCCGACAAAGGTGCGGTCTCGAGAAATTCCAATCCCGAGATGCCTGGCATCCGTATGTCCATGAACACGATGTCGGCATGTCCGGCTTCAAGAAACCTGGCAAGCTCAACCGTGTCGCGGCACAGGGCTATGCACTCCAGTCCGTCGGTGCGCGTGACATACTCCAGCAATCCCTCGCGTGCCAGTGGTTCGTCGTCTACTATCACGCAGGTAAGTATCTTCCCGTTCATAATTTCAGGATTAGTTCTGTCAAAAAACGGCTCTCTTCTCTCCACGACAAGAAAGTATGTTTGCCGGGATAGAGTAACTCGAGACGGCGTTTCAGGTTTCTCAATCCCGTGCCATACCTGCCTTCGGATGTCCCGGCACAGGTGTTGTCGGTATGCAGGGTCAGAGTGTCCGCGTTCTGTGATATGGATATTGATATTTCGAACGGAGCCGTGCAATGCTTGAACGTATTCTCGACCAAAGGCATAAGCAGGTGGGGGTATATCTTCATCGCAGGGTCGGGTGTGGCGATATCAAGAGCGACGTGCATCCTGTCGCCAAAACGTAGCAGAGAGAGACTCACATACTTTCTGACCGCCTCGATCTCGGTGCTGACTGTCACCTTACCCTCGCCAGAGTATATCTGATGTCTCAGAAGTGTGGCAAGGTCTTCGACAGCCTCGCGGGCTCGCGAGTTGCGGGCATCAATGAGGAAATAGACAGTATTGAGCATGTTGAACAGGAAATGCGGATGATATTGTGCCCTCAGGGCTTCCAGTTCGGCCTTCAGTCCCTCTGCCCGGGCTTCCTCGAGAGCCCGGGCAGTATCCGACGATTTCATCCACAAATACAGCCACAGCGATATCAGCACAGATACCACGAGGGGAATGGTGAAATGTCCCGGCTCGCGAAACAGCCTCAGTCCGTTGCTGCACATGGTCACCAGTCCGCAGAGTATCAAGGCCCCGACAGCAACAATGCCGTATTCTGCCATAGTCGACAGTTGCCTGCGGGCACAGATACGGCGCCATGCCACAATGAGATAGAACCCTGTGTATGCCCCGGCGCAAACGGCAAGGAACTCGACGAGTATGAACCATGCCGGATTGTCCAGATAGTCGTCATGGCGCGGTATATCATTGGCGATGCGGATGGTGAGGAAGATTATCGCTCCGTATATGAGCGGAAAGACGGGGTGGAATCGTTTCATCACTGCAAATTTACACGTTTTATCTCGTCTGGCAAGTCTTTAGCATATCCTTTGCCTATGGTCTTTCCTGAACGGAATCTTATTGACACGCTCACCCCGATACGCCGCATATCCTCGGCTTCGCGCTCGTCCGTCATGGCTGTGCGCCCTCCGGGAAGTATTATCGCCGAGCGGCGCTGGTTGGTGTCAAACGGATCGTTTATGAACAGTGTCACGTTGCCCAGTCCATGCGGCAGCGACTTGCGCACTCCGGCGTAGACCTTGCCCGAGGTATCGGTGAGAGCCTGCCCGTAGACCATCCGCCCGCAGTATGAGCCTGTCAGTTCAGCACTCCATCCCGCGGGAAGATGGAACAGACATCTTATGTCTGCCACAGGTGTGAGCCTTGATGCCGGAGGAATGTTTGCCCCTTGCGGAAATCCATATCGGTTCCAGATCGCCGACGCAGAGGCCGACACCGCGAGCCAGCGTGCCGGACGCAGATTGACCGCCGACACTCCCAGCGTCGCAGATGTGTGATGCGGCAGGTTCTCGGGCATCACATATACACGTCCGTTGTCTGTCTCTGTATAGCATCGGGTGATGGCGCCGTCGGTGAGAATCGCGCCCAGTGACACGCGCAGCCATCCTGCATGGCTCCACGACAGGTACAGGTTGTGCGATATTGCCGGACGCAGCCTTATGTTTCCGGCTACATAGGTGATGTCATCGAATATGTGGACAAAGGGATTCAGGTCGGCATATCGCGGCCTTGATGTGCGCCGTCCGTATGACAGCCCGACGGCACTACTGCCGACGGTCTGCATTATCACAGATGCCGAGGGAAACAGCTCGGTCTGAGCATGCCGTAGCCGGGGAGCATCTTCTCCGCTGAATCTCGACCTCACCCCTGTGCGCTCGGCCCGTAGTCCGGCGGTGGCTGTCACGGCACCATATCTCATGCGGGCTTCGGCATATAGGGCCTCGTTGTCCTCAAGATGGCCGAACCGTGACTTGCGGCTGTCCCCTCCGGCGTATGTGCCGTCATTCTTCATGTCGACCACCGATACTCTCGCCCCGGCCGACATCCACCAATGTCCCGAAATGGTATGATGCCAGTCTATGGTGCCTACATACCCCTTCGTAGTTCCGCCCGTATCGCCGTTGACAGGTGCTGTGGTATCCGACGTGATATGCTGGCGTTCGTCACCCCGGTTGTCGAAAAAATCTATGCCGATCTCTACCGCACTTTCAGGCGACGGTAGCTTCCATGAGGCAAACGCTGTCCCGTGTAGCGTGCGTGTGGCAAACCGTGCGGCATTCCATGTCTGTGAGGGGATATCGCCGGGGGGCGTCAGTGTAACCATGCGTGCCCGTTCCCGGCGGTTGTCGCTGTTGTATGTGAGTGTCGCTCCGGCTGTCAGCATCTCTGTCGGCATTAGCTGCAGCGATGCGCTCACATTGTTCATCGCATCGTGCCGTGTGCGTCTGTACTCCTGTATCAGCATATCCTCGGTGCCGTCGACAGGGCGCAGAGTGTAGAGACGGGAGGGCTGTCTCGCCCCGGCCCATGTATAGGCCAGCGATGCCATGGCGCGCGACGTGCTGTATGCCCCACGGATATTGCCATATCCCTCCACACCACGCAAGGTGCGTATCCGGGCAGACGAGTTGAGGGTGAGTCCGCGGTCGGTATGCTTGCGCAGCCGTACGTCTATCACACTCTGGCTCGACGAGGCATCATCCTTTGCCGATGGTGTTGTGCGTATCCGTATGTCTGCCACAGCGTTTGCCGGAAGGGATTTCAGATAGTTTGTCAGTTCGCTGCCTTTGAGGGCCCCCTTGCGTCCGTTGATGGTGACTGTGATTCCTCTGACACCATTGACCGAGAGGGAGCCGTTGCTGTCAGTCGAGACTCCGGGCAACGAGGATATGGCGTCGAATGCGCTCCCGCCACTCCCGGACAGTGTTGCCGAAGGGGTGTAGGTTGTCATTCCCGGGGTCACTATGGCCTCGGCCTTATGTGCCGTCACCACGACCTCGCCAAGTGTATCAGCCGTCTCGACGGTCTGTGCCGATGCAAGTGACGGCACCATGAGTAATGCGATTGTCAAGGATTTCATGTCACAAAATTACCGTATCTCCTGCGTAGAGGCCGGATAATTGTGACAAACACCTCGCTCCTGGTGACAAGCCTAAGACTCCTTCGGCCCTATTCGAGCAGGGCGTTGCGGAGGATGGTGGCGTTGTTGTGCACGGGGTCGTGCGAGGAGTATAGGAGCGTGACCTTGGGGCGGGTGGCAAGCTCTTTCTTGAGCTCGGCGAAGGCCGGATTGTTCATGAGCTCTGCACGGTATCGCCGGGCAAATTCTACCCATCGGTCTGTCGGATCGGCGTGAAACCATTCGCGCAGCTCGGTCGAGGGGGCAATATCCTTGTCCCAGAGGTCATAGTGGAAATTCTCGTGTGAGAGGCCGCGTGGCCACAGGCGGTCTACATAGACACGGTAGCCGTCGTCGGGTGTGGCGCCCTCGTAGGCGCGCCGGATGTCGTAGATAGTTTTCATATAATTACAACACCCTGAGCGCCGTAGGGTTCAGATGCCCTTGCGTAGCCATGCGCCGCTCAGCAGACGCCACAGGAAGATGGCGCCGCGGAAAGTCAGCTCTATGCACATGGCCAGCCATACGCCATCGAGTCCCATGGTCGGGGCGAGGATGGCGGCGAGCGGAAGCCTGACAAGCCAGATGCTGCCGAAATTCATGCAGGCGGGGAGTATTGTGTCGCCGACCCCGACCATGACGCCGTAGGCCACGATGGCGGCGGCGAACATCGGTTCGGCGAATGCCTCGATGCGCAGGGCCGATGCACCGAGGTCTACAATCTCGCGCACGGGGCTCATCAGCTCCATCACCGCCGGGGCGAAGATGTATAGCACCACTCCCATCAGCGACATGGTGACCATGCCGAGGGCGGTGGTGATATATCCGAACCGTCGGGCCAGATCCTTGCGCCCTGCGCCATAGCTCTGGCCCACGAGGGTCGTCGCCGCGTCGGCTATGCCGTAGCCGGGCATATAGCACAGGCTCTCGGCAGTCACGGCAAATGCGTTGGCGGCGATGGCAAAGTTGCCCAGGGGCGCCACGATGACGGTGACGGCAATCTGGGCGCCGCAGATGACGGCATGTTCCAGTGTCATCGGAGCCGAGATGCGCAATGCCTTGCGTAACACCCCGCGTGTGGGCCTGAATGAGCCCCGTGTGCCGCGCAGCCTCAGGTCGGGCTGTATGCGCAGCAGATAGAACATCATGGCTCCGGCGGTGATGGCTTCGGCCGACACCGTACCGAGGGCTGCTCCGAGCACCCCTAATCCCGCACCGGGGATATGGATGCCTATACCGAGCAGCGTAACGGTGCGCGAGGGGAAGATGAGCAGGAAATTGAACATCACGTCGAGCACGCACATCATCACGTTGAGCGCGCCCGGCACCTTCATGTTGCCCGCGCAGCGCAGCATGGCGCCCCCAAGGTAGTTGTAGGTGAGCAGCGGGAGAGCAAGCACGAAGACAAGGAAATAGAGCGACGCCTTGGGGCACACCGCCTCGTCGCCTCCGAGCCAGTGGGGCAGCGGGAAGGCCACGGCCGAGGCAACGGCAGTGACGCAGAGGCTGAAGAGCAGGCACGCCACGATGCTCTGGCGCAATATCGAGCGGGCCTTGTCGAAATCGCCCGCGCCGACGCTGTGGGCCACCTGGACGGAAAATCCCATCGTCACCATCGAGCATACGCCCCAGCATAGCCACAGACTGGTCGAGACGAGTCCGACCGAGGCCGAGTCGTCAGCCCCGAGACGTCCCACCATGGCCGCGTCGATATACTGCATCATTATGCTCGAGAGCTGTGCCATCATGGCCGGCCACGAGAGCATGGCGGTCAGCCTGAGCTGCTGGCCGAACGAGAGGGGCTTGCCCGAGCGTATGAGCGAGATGTCTGTCACGATACGGGGCTGAGGGTGTCGCAGATGCGGCGCAGCCCCTCGGCGAGCAGGTCGCGGGGACACGCCATGTTGATGCGTATATACGAGTTGTCTCCATACATCGCGCCCGAGTTGACCCATACGCCCGTGCGGTCGAGCAGCAGATGCTCGGCCTCGTCGCCCGTAAGTCCGAGTGCCGAGATGTCGACCCACGCCAGGTATGTGGCCTCAAGACGCGCCACCGGGCACATCGGCAGACGCTGAGCCAGCGTCTCGCGCAGCATCTGCCAGTTGTCGTGCAGATATGCGCGCAATGCGTCCAGCCACTCCTCACCTTCGGGTGAATAGGCCGCCTTGAGGGACTCGACCCCGAAGGGATTGACGTCGCAGACCTCGTTGATATTGATGGCGCGGTCTATGAGCGCGCGTGTCGCGGCGTCCGGGCAGACGATGTTGGCTATCTGCAGCCCAGCGGTGTTAAAAGCCTTTGAGGGGGAGAGGCAGATGACCGCCGAGGGGTCGACGGTGCCGTATGGCACATACTCAGTGCCCGGGGGAGTGAGCTCGCAGTGAATCTCGTCGCTCACCACTGTGACGCCGTGACGGCGGCATATCTCTGCCATCCGCTCCAGCTCGTGGCGCGTCCAGAGGCGCCCCGCGGGATTTGCCGGATTGCAGAGCAGCAGCATGCGGGCCTCGGAGCGCGCACACAGCTCCTCGAGACTGTCGAAATCCATACGGTAGGTGAACTCGCTGCCGCCGCACTCCTCGCGGACAAGTGGATTGTCGAGCCTCAGGCATCCGTTGTTACGTATCGACGAGAAGAAGCAGTTGTAGACCGGGGTCTGCACGATGACCCCCTCGCCCGGAGGCACGAGCGCCTTGATTATGGCCGAGATGGCCGGGACAACCCCCGAGGTATAGATTACTTTGGCCGGGTCAATGACATATCCGTGGCGTCGTCCGAACCACGACACCAGCGAGTCATAATATTCCTCGCCGACGAGCGTGTAGCCGAATACTCCGTGCTCCACGCGTCGCCGCAGTGCCTCGATGACGCAGGGAGCGGTCTTGAAATCCATGTCGGCTACCCACAGGGGGAGGGTTTCGGGACGGGTGTCCCACTTGTACGACCCGGTGCCGCGGCGCGATGGGGCGGTGTCGAAATCAAAATGTGACATCCGTCTGCTCTATTATACAGCTTGCGGGCTGGAGTACATGCTCGTCGAGTATCAGCTCGCCTATCGACGGTACCTTTATGGAGCCCGAGCGGGGATTCTTGACCGAGGTCACGGGCGACAGGATTGTAGCACGCAGGTCAGAGTCCTCGAAGGCCAGGTCAGCGTCGGAGTCAAACGTGCAGTCCTCGAGCACGAGTCCCTCGCAGTAGCACAGGGGCTGTGTGCCGCTGATGTGGCAGCGCACCAGGCGCAGGTTCTTCGAGTGCCATCCCAGATACTCGCCGGTGAGGCGCGAGTCGCATACGGTGACATCCTCGGTGTTCCAGAAGGCGTCCTTTGAATGGATGTCGGCGTTCTGTATCACCACATTCCTGCAATACTGGAACGAATAGTTGCCGTGCTGCTCCCAGTCCTTGATGCTGATGAAGTCAGAGTGCATGAACAGGTAGTCGGCATTGGCAACCTTGACCCGGTTGATGCGTATGTCGCGGCAGTGCCAGAAAGTCTCCTGTGCGTCGGGAATCTCGACATCCTCGAGTGTTATCCCCTCCATCTCGCGGAACATCTTGGGGGCCTCCACGCGGGTGCGCCTCATCACGCAGGCCTTCGAATACCATAGTGCGGCCCTGGCTCCCGATGTGAACAGCGAGTCGTTTATCTCGAAGCTCTTGACATGCCAGAAAGGGTATTTGCCCTCAAACCGGCAGCGGTCTGCCACGATGTCCGAGCAGCATTTCAGCGCAGATTCGCCGGCATGGATTGTGACGTTTTCAAGTCTCAGATGGTGTGATGCGAAGAGCGGCCTCTCGCCGCCAAATTCCTGGTTTTCTATGACGGTCATTGATGTTGATTGAATGGATTCCTGTATCGTCCGGCCAGCTGCATGGCAAAATGGCCGAAAAACCTCACATCGTCTATGAAATATCTCCTGAACATGCGGTGCGGTTCCTTGAGGAAACGGTAGAACCACTCCATACATATCTTCTGCACCCAGCGCGGTGCGCGCTTTATGTTTCCCGCCTCAAAGTCGATGGTCGCGCCGAGGGCCATCCACAGCTTCACGCCGGGCATCATGTCGCGGTGAGCCATTATCCATTTCTCCTGTTTGGGAGCCCCCACGCCCACCAGCACGACGTTGGCGCCCGAGGCATTGATTATGTCGGCTATCTCACGACATTCGCCGGGATTCTTCTCGAACCCGAACGAGGGTGAGTGAGCGCCCACCACAATCTCGCGCCCCACGCGGGCATTGATGCGGCGCATGGCCTCGTCGGCAACCCCGGGGCGCGCCCCCAGCAGGAAGATGCGGCAGTCGGGGTCGTCGGCATGGTGCATGTAATAGTGTCCGAAGAACGAGCTCCCGGGGATCGCCTCAGGTATGGGGTCACGGAGCGCACGCGAGCACATCTGCAATATGCGGCTGTCGCATACCACCCATTCGGCCTGACGGTAGACGTCATAGAACTCGCGGTCTGTCTGTAGCTTGACCAGATGGTCGAGGTTGGGCGTGACAAGCACCCCCTCGTGTAGGGTGTCAAGCAGCTCGGCGAGCGTGATGCGGCGCACGGGTATGTTGAGGATTTTGACGGTGTCGGTCATGGTATTGCAAAGTTACGAAAAGTTTTCGTGAAAACAAACCGTAACTCATCCCGGGAACCCTATAGCCCCGCCGATGCAGGGCGTGGTTGGGGAAAATAAAAGCCACCCCGGGGGTGAACCCGGGGTGGCGGTATGTAAGGTTATGTCCGTGGGGACGGATTACCAGTTTTCAGCATCGAAATGAACGACGTCATCTTCGATCTGAGGATAAAGACCTGTGGTATTGGGGTTGTTCCAGCCACGGAGTCCCTCGTTAGAGTTGCCCTCGGTCTGAACGAATACCAGGTTCATCCATGCGGGACGGCCCTCGGTGTTGAAACGGGCTGCCTTAATCCAGTTGGTACCGTCATAGCCGCGCTCAACCGAATAGTTGAGGCGCTTGATGTCCCAGAGGGTCTGACCCTCGCCCCACAGCTCGACACGCTTCTGGAATACAATCTCCTCGATGATATCCTCGGGAGCGGTCTTGTTGCAGGAGTACTGGCTGTAGCGGTAGGTCTTCATGAAATCGATAAGAGCCTGTTTGCCTGCTATGGCATTATCGTGAGCCTGTGCCTCAATCGAGATGAAATACATCTCCTCGAGACGCATCACGATGTTTGCGCCGGCAGATGCAATCGAGTAGTCACTGATCTCACCTTGGTTGGGACGGAACTTGAGGGCCACAAGCTGGTGGTTGTTGCTCCATGCAATCTTGCGGGCGTCATCGGCCAGCGAGGCAGCGTTGAATTTCAGCTTGAGCTGCATGGTCACGTCACCCTTCTTGGCCGACCATGACTGCTTGCGCCAGTCGTTGTTGTTGATACGGCTGTAGAATTTCCAGTCGGGATCGAACTCGGCACCTGCAGCTGAGTAGCCGTAGACAGCCTCAGGCGACAGGAACGACACGAAATTACAGATACCTGTGGTCACGGCACGGTTCTCGGCGGTGAGCTGGGTGCCCCACATCCATGAGCTGTTGCCGGTAGGTGTGTTGAAGCCGGTCTTCGGGTCGGTCCACTGAGCCTCGGTGAGGGGTGAGCCGCCATGTTCGGCTATGGCCAGATCGGCATACTTCTTGGCGTTGGCGTAGTCCTCGTCCCACATGTAGAGACGGGCATAGAGGCCATATACACATGCAAGGTCGGGATAGAGGATGGTATTGAGTTCCTCGGGGGCCTTGCCTATGTTTTCTTCAGCATACTGCAGGTCAGAGAGGATGAACTGGAACATCTTCTCGTGAGTTGCACGGGGATTGTTGGAAGCCTCTGCCTGAGTGGTCTTCTCGGTCACGATAGGATATGTGAGGCCGAGGACATCGTTTCCGTCTGAGTTGACCGAAGAGGTCTTGTCGCAGGGAAGGTACTCGAACCAGCGGGCCACATCGAGATATGCCATGGCGCGGAATGCGAGGGCCTTGGCACGGCAGCCCTGTCCATCCTCTGTCTCGATGCCTTCGGGGAAGGTACCGGCAGCCTTGTTGATAGCCAGAATGAGCTTGCCGTAATAGTTGAGGATGATCTGGGGCATCCAATAACCCGCATCATTGTAGCCCTGTGCCCAGAATGAGAACTGGTCATAGTTGGTACCGTTGGGGTTGATTGTCATGTCGCCGGTCATGCGGTCGCGGATGATCTGCATGCCCGGATAGCCTATGTCCGAGTGACGGTCCGAGTTGTCGGAGTTGCAAAAGATCATCGTCGAGGGGATGGCGGCGAGTGTCGCCATACCGGCCTGGGTTGAGCCGTTGAGCTGATTCTGGTCGAGTGTGCTGCCACCGGGGGTCACCTCCTCGACACACCCTGTGGTGGTGAGTGTCAGGGCCGATGCGCACAGCAGGGTCAGCGGGATGAATATTCTGGATTTCATTGTTGTTTCGGAACTTTTATCGGATTAGAAAGTCACGTTGATACCGCCTGAAAGTGTGCGGACGGGAGAATAGTATGCCGAGCTCGAGCTACCTGTGATGGCCTGCTCCTTGGCACCGCTTGATGAAAGGCCCTGTGCCATGCTCTGACGGGGGTCAAGACCCTTGCGCTTAGACCAGATGGCCACGTTGTCGGCCGAGAAATAGAAGCGTACGCGCTCTATCTGGATTTTCTTGGTTGCCTTGGCGGGGAGGGTATAGCCGACGTTGATGCTCTGAAGAGCCAGATAGCCGGCGTTGGTGAGGAAGCGCGACGAGCTACGCGAGATGAACTGGTCGCCATATACGAAGCGGGGGATGCTTGCGCCTGTGTTCTCGGGGGTCCATCCCTTGAGGACATCCTTGTGGATAGCGCCACCCTTGGACTCCGAATAGGGAGAGCCCATGAGACCGGCGTAGGTAGAGTCATATACCTTGCCTCCTACCTGATAGTTGAAATCGACAGAAGCGTCAAATCCATAAAGGTTGGCGTAGATGCCGAAGCCGCCATAGAGGGTGGGGAGTGCCGAACCCTGCAGGTGATAGTCGGTGCTTGTGCTGAGTGAGTTGTAATCGGTGGTGCGTACCATCTCTATCTCGCCCTCGGGTGTGGTCACCTGCTTCCAGTAGGTGGGGAGACCCGAAACGGGATCCACACCGGCGTAGGTGGGCATGTAGAATGTGTAGAGAGACTCGCCCTCGCCATAGAAGAATGTGCCCGAGCTGTAACCGTCGACACCGTCGCATTTCTGCTGCTTGCTGCGGTCTGCGAGACGGGTAATCTTGTTCTTGACGTATGTGAGGTTGGCTGTCATGCCCAGGGTGATGTCCTTGGTGCGGATGATGTCGCCGTGGAGGTCAATCTCGAAACCGCGGTTCACCATGTCACCTACGTTGTCATAGTAGCTGCGATAACCGAAGGTCGGGGGAAGAGGCATGCTGTAGAGCATGTCTGATGTCTTGCGGACGAATCCCTCGACTGTACCGCCGAGACGCTCGCCCCAGAAGCTGAAATCGACACCGGCGTTAAAGTTGCCGCCCTTCTCCCAAGTGATGTTGGGATTACCCATGCGGAGAGGCTCTGCAGCGGGTGTGCCGTCAGAGTTCACGATGCTGTAGGTGTTGATGTAGCGGCTGCTGCCGATACGGTCGTTGCCCTGCTCGCCGTAAGATGCCTTGATCTTGAGGATGTCGACCCAGGGTGCCTGGAAGAAATTTTCCTTCGAGATGATCCATGCCAGACCGGCCGACCAGAAGTTACCCCAGCGGTGGTCGGGATGGAAGCGAGAGGATGCGTCGCGGCGGAACGATGCAGATGCGAAATACTTGCCGTCATAGTCATAGTTGACACGGGCGAACCAGCCTTCGTTGTTGTAGTTAGCCTCTGCAGACGAATTGTTGCCCGAGTTGATTGCGCCGGCGAGCTCCTGGTTAGTGCCGAGAAGCATATTGTCGGCCTGACCGTAGACATAGGTAGTCTGCTGACGGTAGAACTCATGACCGAGAAGGGCAGCCACGTTGTGGTCACCGAACTGGCGGGTCCAGTTGAGGAGCTGCTGGAATGTGAAATCGATGGTGCGGTCATGCTCTACGGTAACCATACCGTTTGACGAGGCATACATGCCGTAGTAGGGATTGGTCACCTGGTTGGCACGCATTTCATCGAGAGTGAACGCATTGTTGGTGGTGAACTTGAAATCATTGAGGAAACGGATCTCGGCGAATGCGTTGCCATTGAATGCGTTGCCCTTAGACCTGTTCACGTCGAGGATATTTGCCTGGATAGGGTTGGCGCTCGCCCACTGCGGACGAGTGAGGCCTTCGCGCTCGCCCTCGGCGTTGGGACCGCCGAATGTCATGTCACCATAGTCCATAATGGTGATACCGTTGGCGTCGGTCATGATGTTGCCGTTACCGTCGCGGACATAGAGGGGATAGATAGGAGCCATGGTGCTCGATACGGCGAAGATATTGCCTGAGGATGCGCCCTGACCGTCGTCACCGAAGCTGTTGATGCGGTAGTGCGAGTAGCCTACGTTTGCGCCGAGCTTCAGCCAGGGCTTGGCCTGAATGTCGGCTGACAGGCGGCCGTTGAAACGCTCGAAACCTGAGTTGGTCGAGATACCCTCGTTGTTGAGGTAGTTGGCCGAGAAGAAGAACGAGCTCTTGTCTGTTGCCTGCGACACTGTGAGGCTATACTCCTGACGGAGAGCCTTGCGGTATGCTGAGTCATCCCAGTCGTCGGGGAGGAGAAGGAACTCCTGGCCGCCGAATGTGACGCGGTTGCCCAGAGTGGCGTTGGGGTTGAGCTGGTTGCCGTTGACGATTAGTTGCTCACCTTCGGGAACGTTATATACGTTATAGGCGAGATCTGCCATGAGGTTCTTGTTCACATAATCGTTGAGCGCATCGCCCTCGAGCTTGCCGCCCCATGCAGTAGACTGGCTGTTGCGGATGGCGGTGGCGTATGCCTCGTAGTACTGGCCGGGATTCTTGATGACGTCATAATCCTGAAGGGCGCGCGAGTTCTGTCCCCACTTGGCGTCGAATGTCACCTTGGCCTCGCCCTTACCCTTCTTGGTAGTGATGAGGATGACACCGTTGGCACCGCGGGCACCATAGAGGGCGTTTGATGCGGCGTCCTTGAGTACGGTCATCGACTCGATGTCTGATGTCGAGATGGTGTTGAGGTCGCCCGAGAAGGGTGTGCCGTCAAGCACTATGAGGGGGTCGTTGCCTGCGTTGATCGAAGAGATACCGCGGATGAAGATGGTAGGATTCGAACCGGGGGCACCTGTGACGTTGTTGAGCTGCACACCGGCGACACGGCCGTTGAGAGCGTCAACAGGGTTTGATACCTGCACGGACTCGATCTGCGAGGCGTCGAGCACTGAGGCTGAACCTGTGAACGATGAGCGCTTTGCGGTACCGTAGGCCACGGTGATGACCTCGTCAAGCATATTCGAACCCTCGAGCTGGATGCTCATGCGGCCGGGGGTGATGTCAACCTCACGGGTGTTCATGCCCACATAGGATACTGACAATTTCTTGACTGATGCGGGAAGGGTAATCGAGAAATTGCCGTCGAGGTCTGTGACGACGCCAATCTTCGAGCCCACTCCCATAACGGTCGCGCCCACCAGGGGCTCGCCGTTGTCAGCGCTCACCACTTCGCCGGTGACGGTGCGGTCCTGTGCCGCAGCGCTGATTGCAAAGGTGATGATGACTGCAAGAAGTAGAAACAGCTTTTTCATACCTAATAGTAAAAACGAATAAATAAAAGTATTTGAATATGATTGTTGACTGTTGGGATGAAATATGACTGCAAATTTAATACAATTCTAAGGATTAATTGGGATTTGTTTTGTAAAATAATGTTAAATTCAATGTTAACCGTTTCTTGGTGAAAGGTCAGAGGGGTATTTTGTTGACAAAATGACATCGGGCGGTTGGAAATCGGAATCAAAAAAGCGCGGTGGGTCGCCGGACTCCGATGCAGGCGCGGGGGGGTATGTGTGGTTTTGCCGTGTGGTGCCATCGGCCGCGAAGCGGCGATATGTGGAAAGCCCCGCATCGAGCCTGCAGGGCGAGGTTTTTATATATGGTGTTGCCCAACCACGATGCAGGGTCGGAGCGCCGGAGGCGCGGGGATTATCAGAAACCCCACACGCAGCATGGGGACAGCGTCCCGGTATGCCCTAAGAGCCTCGGAGAGGCGATATTATGGTACCATAATATCGCCTCTCCGAGGCTC
>OLOX01002629.1_pt1 | contig 14692 bp, 6 predicted proteins | sample 1672091 | NCBI WGS metagenome assembly OLOX01 (sample SAMEA3136644, study PRJEB25190) | human gut metagenome | reverse complement strand
GCCGTGCCGCAGCCGCCGGAGCGGTGCTTAAGCCGTCAGGCGGGAATTGTGCGGTATTGCCTTAGGTTTGCGGCAAGGAACCACCCCTCAGGCCGCTTCGCGTCCAGCTCCCCTCCAGGGGAGCCACCACAATCATGGGGTTCCCCGCCCTACTGGCCTGGCAAATATTTCACCGAACCTATGCCCACAAATACAAAAATGCCGCAGCAGACTGTTACATCTGCTGCGGCATTTCTATTTAGGGGTTAATGGGCTGGGTTACAGCTCATTGTTCAGGCTGTGGGATTACTGCCGAATGCCGGTGTTCTTATCGAAATGATAAGTGCGGCCATCGATGACTGCATCGCCCTTAGCCATGGTGCCATAGATCGGGTCGAAATAGTAACGCTTGTCAGCGCTCCAGCCCTTGATCATGTGGCCCTGTGCATCGTAACGGACCCACTTGCCGGTACCATCGGCACGGTCAGCCCACTGGCCAGCTTCGGATTCCTGATAGACATCCTTGCTGGTGGCTTTCTTGCCCTGGTCAACGGCATCCAGCCAGTACCAAGCGTCGGAAGCCGGGTCATAGATTTCCTTGCCGCGGCCATCCAGGCCCTGGCGAACGCCCTTTTCGTACCAGAAGTCAGCGCCTTTGATGGTCAGCCACTGGCCGTCCAGAGCGATACCGGTGTACTCGTCAAATGCGCAAGGTACACCGTCAATATCGCCTGCGCCCTTAGCCATAGCGCCGGTGATCAGGTCAAAGTAGTAGGTGCCCTTATCGGTCGTCTGCCAGCCCTTGACCATGTGGCCGTTCTCATCGTAACGGACCCACTTGCCGGTGCCATCGGGCTTATCAGCCCACTGGCCGGCGGCGGATTCCTGGTAAACGTCCTTGCTGACGGTCATTGCGCCGCCCTGGACAGCATCCAGCCAGTACCAGGCATCGGAATCGGGATCATAGATCTCTTTGCCGCGGCCGGTGGTACCCTGCTTCACGCCCTTTTCGTACCAGTACTTCTTGCCGTTTTCTTCAACCCAGCCGTTCTTCTCGCCGTACTTGGCGGTGTAGTCCTTGCCGTTGAAGTTGACAGCAGCGGTGGTAACGCCGCTGGTCTGCTTTACAGTTGCATCCACGAACTGTGCACTTGCGCAGTTCTTATCAGTGCAGGTAAAGACAGCCATTGCGGTAATGGTGGTCTTTTCAGCGGCACCATGAACGGTGCGCTCCTCGGCCTCAAGAGCCTCGGTTTCGGTGTTGTCGCCGCCGTTCTCATCCGGAGTGGTGGGTTCGGTGGGCTCAGTAGGTTCAGTAGGCTGAACAGCAGTGAAGGTTGCTTCGATCTTCACATAGTTTTCAGGCATAGTGAAGGTGTAAGTGTTGCTAGCTTCCTTAACCTTGGCTGTAATGTCTGTAGGTTTGTTGCCTTCCTGATAAGAAGCACTAGCCAGCTCATATCCAGCCTCTGCGGTAAAGGTAGCAGTAACATTCTCGCCAACCTTGAAGTACTTCTTGCCGCCCTCAAAGGTAACAGAACCATGTTCAGTCGGTGCAACCTCAACACCATATGCAACGATTTCAAACGTTGCGGTGACAGTTACGTTGTCAGCAGGCATGGTGAAGGTGTAAGTGCCGTCAGCACCAGCGGTGCATGCAACTGCAGCACCCTTGCTGTCAGCAACTTTCAGGCCGTCCTCAGCCAGCACAGCCTGAGAGTACATAGTCTCGTCTGCCTTAACAGTCAGGGTAACGGTATCACCTGCTGCGGCGGTTTCCTTATCAGCGGTTACAGTGCCGTTGGTAGCTTTGTTCACTGTCACAGTGTAGGCTTCCGGTTTCTTTTCGACATACTCTGCAGTGACATTGACATCAGCTGCGGGCATCTTAAAGGTAGCCTTGCCTTCTGCGTTCGGGGTCAGCTTTACGGTCTTGGTTTCGTCGCCGCTCTTATAGCTGTAGGTCAGGCTGTCAGCCTTGAGCTGGTAGTTATCAGCTGCCTTAACGGTAACGGTAACGTCGGTGCCTTCAACAGCTGCGGTCGGGTCTACGGTAACAGTGCCGTTCTCAGCAGGAGCTGCGGTAACCTTGTATTCCTTAACAAACTCTGCGCTGACGTTGACAGGGTAAGCAGGCATTGCAAAGGTGTAGGTGTTGGCTTTTTCGGTATCAGCCTTCACTTCAACGGGCTTCTCGGTGTTGTCAGCGTCTTTGTAGGTAACCTTCACGCTGCCAGCCTTCAGGGCATAGCCGGTCGCGGGCTTAGCAGTCAGGGTTACGGTTTCCTTCTCAGCTGCTTCTTTAGCGGAAGCAGTGATCTCACCATTGGTCAGGGTAGCAACATTGACCGCATAGGTCTTGGCGTTTTTGGTAACGCTGATGTCCACATCGCCGTCCGGCATGGTGAAGGTGTAAACCGTCTTCGCCTTTTCGGTGGTAGCCTGGGCTGCGGCTTCGTCCTGCGCTGCTTCCTGAACTTCAGTCAGAGCAACATCGGTATTGCCGTTCTTTGCGGTAACGGTAACGATATCGGTGCCTTCCTTTTCTACGGTCAGGGTAACGGTATCGTCCTTGATGTAGGTGTTGTTGGTGGTGCCCAGGGTCAGCTTAACACCTTCAACTGCATTGGGCAGGGTAACGGTGTGGGGGGTGCTTTCGGTTGCGGTATGGCAATCAGAGCACAGGTACACATTGTTGCCAACGGACTTGGTTTCCAGCTCGTCCAGAGCCCAGGTATGGCCCTTGGGCAGTGCGCCGTCAGCGTACTTCTTTTCACCCTTGGTCAGGCCGTACTTGTTGGTGCGGGCCTGGGTGTAAGCGGGGGTATCACACCATGCTTCAACGGAAACATCGGTGGTTGCGCCGCTGCTCAGGTCGCTGACCATGTCGGACATCGGCATGGTTTCAACCAGGTTAGCGCACCACATGAACTCTTCGTTCTTGTTCTTCTCGTCAGAGCTGCCCATGTTCTGGTTGTAACTCGGGTTGTAGTTCCAGGACTCGGTCTTGTAGCTCTTACGGTTTGCATAAGAAGTGCCGGAGGCATCGGTCTTGACTTCTGCCTTGCCGTCCACCAGTTCCTTATAGGTGTTGGACAGGTTGGTGCCGACAGAAACGACCAGCTGATCCTTGGTGGTGTTGATGCCGGTGATCACAGTCTGGCCCTGCTGGGTGGTGGTAGCAAAGCTGTAGCTGTCACGCAGGGTCAGGCCCGCCAGAGGATGGTTCTTGAAGGTGCCCAGATACTTCACACTGCTGGTATCCTGGGCGCTATCCATGATAACCATGCTCATGCCGGGAAAGTGGGTATCGGGAACCATGTTGCCGTCCTTATCCTTGGTCAGCTTAATGCCGCCATAGACGGTGTTGTATTCCTTCACTTCTTCCACTGCGCCGGTGGTCGGGTCCATACGGTAGATGGCGTTGTTGACGTTGAAGTACAGCTTGCCATCATACAGTGCGGTAGAGTGTACCAGTGCGGGGTAGATCCGCTTTGCAGCAGCGTCTGCCAGGCACTCGGTGTTCAGGTTGTTTTCAACCTTGGTATGCTTATCTTTTGCACTGGTATCGATCTTATAGATGGTGCCAGCTTCGGCCAGAACCTTGGCATTGCTGTCGTCATCATTGAAGTTGCTGCTGGTTTCCTTCAGATCGTTGTAGTACATCAGGATGATATCAAACGGGTCATCCGTCTTGGTAAAGCTGCTCATGCTGAAGCCGCCGGGTCTGCTGCTGCTGGAATCCTCTTTGCGGATATAGTAGTTCGCATTACGCGGACGTGCTTCCAGAGTATCGGGGCCCTGGTTCTGCATCTTCTTCATGAACTGCTGCATCTGGGAGTTGTTACCAGAGCTGCCGGAACCAGAGTTGCCGTTGTTGCCGTTCTCGGACTGCTGGCGGCGCATGTTGTTATACAGGTTCTGGTTGGTCGTGGTATCAACGTAATAGAAGTAATTATTGTCGAAGTAGATGGGGCTGCAGATAGAGGTAAACCAGGTATCCTCGTAGCAGGTATCGGTGTAACGGGTCTCGTTCTTGTTCTCCGTCTTGGTGTAAGAGTAATGCGGCTTGCCGTTGTTCAACACAACATTGCCGTCATCATCCACATCGGGATTCTTGTTCTTGGTGTAGGTGTAGCCATCGTACAGCGAGTCAATGTAATCATAGTACTTGCTGTAACGGCCTTCCAGACCGGAGGGAGAAACCAGGAAGTTGACATGGCGCATGTCGCCTGCGTTCTCAACGCGGGTCTGGGCCATGCACTCGGTGTTCACGTCGTCATAGCAGACGTCAACATAGTACCAGTTCTTGTTGGGGTCGCCGGTGGTCATCGTAGCAGAGTTGCTGTCGCCCTGCAGCTTGTTGACCTTGACTGCGTTGAAGTAGTGGACGTTGTTGAACATGCCGCCGCCGAACGCATTACCGGCAACACTGGTATCAGAAGTATCGCAGTAATACAGGATCTGGGCAAAGTCAACAACAGCGTTATCGCCTACTTCATCGGGGGTCTTCCAGCTGCCGTCATCATTCTTATAGATGCTCTTGTTGTCAGGCAAATTCTGGACCATGTAGTTAAATGCAGCTGCATAGCCCAGGCAGATGCAGCCATACTCAACGCCCTTAGCGCCGATCTCGCCGCCCAGCAGGGCACCGAAAGCAGTCGTCTGGATAGGATCGTTGTTGCCGCCGCCGGTGATATCGCCCATGGAGCCCATATCGAATTCTGCAACCTGGGAGATCCAGTCGTGCAGGATCAGCAGCTTGGTGACATAGTCAGCGCTGTCACCCAGCTTGGCAACCTGTGCCAAGCCTGCATCACGGATGGCTTTCAGAGCTTCGCCATAGTTCATGACGTAAGACATGAACGCCTGCGGCAGCATGTTCAGCATGAATGCCATGGTGGTCGGCGGGACATCATCGTTCGGATCAATGCTGCACAATATCTTGATTGCGCCCATGGTGCCGGTGATGCTGCCATCCTCGCCCTGCTTCTGAACGCCCTTGGAGGTCCAGAACGGGGCAACCACGCCGAAGTACTCTGCTTCGTCCTGGTTGAACTGCGACAGCTGGAAGTAGTAGTAGTTCATCTGCGCAGTCGAGACATCGTAAGTATTGGTGACCTGGTTGCCCTGGTCGTCCACATACACGGCAGTCTTCTGGCTGTCGTACAGCAGCAGGCTGTTCTTGCCCTTGTTGTCGCCGCTCTGATAGGTGAAGTTCACCTTGCTTGCGTCAACCGGGTTGTTCTGCATATCGTACCAGTTGCCGCCATCCATTGCGGACACCAGGGTAACGCCGGTGCCGCCGGAGGTGGTATCCAGGGTCGGGGTGCCGCCCACGTTGATGTAGACGGAATTGTTATTCTGGTCTACCACAACGCTGACCGGCATGGTCATTACCGGCTGGGTTTTGATTTCTTCGCCGCAGACAGCGCACTTGAAGGTGATGCTGGTGCATTCCCAGTCAATGGTAACGGGAGCGCCGGCAGAAATTTTGCCGGTTTCGCTGTCATAGAACAGCTGGGCGTTGCTGTAGTCATCGGCCAGCTTGCCCTCGACCTTCTTCATTTCCCAGTTGAAGGTAGCAACAAAGTTGCCATCTGTATCCTTGGGCACGGCATGGTTCTGGCAGGGCAGGGCGGCAATGTCGTCGGTGCGGGTGGTGGGTTCCTTGTATTCCTTCTTAACCGGGCTCTTGTCAGCGGGCACGCTGGCAGAGTAAACGGTCTTGCCGGCAGCGCCGGGCTTTGCCTCGGTGGTATCCTTGGTTACGGTGCCTTCTACCTTCTGGTAGGCATCGTCCTTTTCACAGGTATACACAGCGGTGTAAGCCCAGCCGTCATCGGTCTTGGTCCAGTAACCATCGGGGGTTTCCTTCCAGGTATGGGTGTGGCCATCCTCCGGGTTGGTGTCATTCCAGTACCATTTCGGCTCGCCATAGGTATGGCCGTCTGCAGCGGCGCTGGCCGCAAAGGTATCGGAGTTTTCAGCAACGTAAGCCTGTGCGTAGCTGTCAGCCTGCTGCGCAATCACTTCATCATCGCTGTTGGTCATGGACTCCATCGCAGAGGTCATGCCGGAGCTACCGGTAAAGGTAACGGCGGTCACAACGCCTGCGGCGTTCGTCTCATAGCCCAGGTCGGTAACGGCGCTGGACAGATGATACGTTTTGATGGTGGCAGCCATCACCGATGCCATCTCGTCCTTGTTCAGGCCATAGGCTTCGGTGTTGATCTTGCCGGCTGCGGCGTTGGCGTACATGGCATCGGCCAATGCATTTTCCAACGCTGCAAGGCTCATGCCCGCCTTGCTCTGCGCAGTCGCTTCCAGCTTGGCATCGTCCTGCTCCAGTTCATGCACTTCGCCCTGGGCAGCCAGCGTTTGGGCTGTCTGCTTGATCAGGTCTGCGGTGCTGGTGAACTTGGGCAGGGACTGCACAGCGCTGGCCGCGCTTGCTGCGCTTGCTGCAACAGACTGCGCTACCGAAGAATCAATCTTGGTAGTTTCGGCTGCTGCGGGAAGCGCCACGCTTTGGGCAACCATGGCTGCTGCCAGCACGGATGCACCAAAACGCTGAAGGTTTTTCTTCATAGTTTTATCCTCCCTTAAGTGTTACTACTTTCCCCTTTTGTGTGAAAAGTGGTACGGCAGATGTGCGGCACTTTGCAGGTGTTGATTGCAAAACGCCTGGTTGTGCTCCCTCGGTCTGGCGATCCCCTGCCGGGCTGCGGCCTGCTTTTGGGGCTTTTGGCCCCGGCACAGCGGCTGACAAAACGTTGTACCGGCTGCATGCCTTGATCCCGCAAATGATAACCTTTCCGACACATCTAGGTATATACATTATATCACAGTTGCCAGAATTTGCATAGTTAATTAGCGCGGTTTCTAGGTAAATTTTTGTCCTTGAATCAACTGAAACCTGTTTTTCGCACATTATTTGCGCTGCGGTGCGGTGACCCTTTGGCGGTATTTATTAACATTTTTGAATGGTTTATTCCTGATTTTATCAAATGATTAAACATTTACCCCGATAATGTTCTTTGCAATCTCTTAATCCAATCACCCGGTATTGTTATCGCGCATTTTTTGTCATTTCGGTTTGGCTTGTTGTTGAGCGATTTGGCAGAGATTGGAGGAAACTTGAAGGGAAAATTGGAGGTTGAGAATTGCCCATTATAAATTGCACTGTAGAGAGCGTTCCTGAGCGTTCCGAAAACTTAGCCCTTGCCCCTTAACCGCAACCTGAAATACACCTTCCCAAGGTAGGGCGGTGTGAGTGCCCTCTTCTGCTCCACTTTTTCAAAGTTCCGAATGGTGTCCTCTCCCCTATTTACAATTCCTGATGTTTTCATGATGCCTTCCTTGGTCTTCCACACCCGGCCTTTGCCCCCTCCCCGTCCCATAAGTCGTACACAACAAAAAGGCCCCTGCCTTAACAGCAGGAGCCTTGAAAGCTATATCACAAGCCGAAAATTACTTCTCGATCTTGGAAACAACGCCGGAACCAACAGTGTGGCCGCCTTCGCGGATAGCGAAACGCATGCCTTCTTCCATGGCAACCGGGGTGATCAGCTCAACGTGCATATCAACGTTGTCGCCGGGCATGCACATCTCAGTGCCTTCGGGCAGGGTGATGATGCCGGTAACGTCGGTGGTACGGAAGTAGAACTGAGGACGATAGTTGTTGAAGAACGGGGTATGACGGCCGCCTTCTTCCTTCTTCAGGACGTAAACATGGCCATCGAAAGTGGTGTGGGGATGAACAGAGCCGGGAACAGCCAGAACCTGGCCACGCTCGATCTGGTCACGGTCAATACCACGCAGCAGAGCGCCGATGTTGTCGCCAGCCTGAGCGAACTCGAGGCTCTTGCGGAACATTTCCAGACCAGTGATGGTGGTGGTCAGCTTCTCTTCCTTCAGACCAACGATTTCCATCTGATCGCCGACATGAGCAGTACCACGCTCAACACGACCGGTAGCAACGGTGCCACGGCCGGAGATGGTCATAACGTCCTCAACGGGCATCAGGAACGGCTTATCAGCAGCACGGTCCGGAGTCGGGATGTAGCTGTCAACAGCGTCCATCAGCTCCCAAATGCACTTGTATTCCGGAGCATCGGGATCCTTGGAAGTGCTCTCCAGAGCCTTCAGAGCGGAACCACGGATGATCGGGGTGTTGTCGCCGTCGAAATCCTGGCTGTCCAGCAGTTCGCGAACTTCCATTTCGACCAGGTCGAGCAGCTCTTCGTCATCAACCATATCGCACTTGTTCAGGAACACAACGATCTTGGGCACGCCAACCTGACGAGCCAGCAGGATGTGCTCACGGGTCTGCGGCATCGGGCCATCGGTTGCAGCAACAACCAGGATAGCGCCGTCCATCTGAGCAGCACCGGTGATCATGTTCTTGATGTAGTCAGCATGGCCCGGGCAGTCAACGTGGGCATAGTGACGCTTCGCGGTGTGGTACTCAACGTGAGCGGTATTGATCGTGATACCACGAGCCTTCTCTTCAGGAGCCTTATCGATGCTGGAGTAATCCATGAAATCGGCGTCGCCCTTCAGAGCCAGAACCTTGGTGATAGCGGCAGTCAGAGTGGTCTTGCCGTGGTCAACGTGACCGATGGTACCGATGTTGACATGCTCCAAAGAGCGGTCAAATTTTTCCTTTTCAGCCATTGGAAGTATCCTCCTTTAATTCAAACAGATAAAATAGCCTGTTGTAAGGCTATCATACTAGATTTTTCAAGAAAAATCAAGTATTTTGCGCGAATTTGTGCAGAATCAGCCCTTATTGCGCTCGGTCATGATCTTATCTGCAACACTCTTGGGAACCTGCTGGTAATCAGCCGGCTCCATGGAGTACTGGCCACGGCCCTGGGTCTTGGAACGCAGGTCAGTAGCGTAACCGAACATCTCGGACAGAGGAACCATAGCGGTGACACGGGCAGTGCCATCGGTGGATTCCTGGTTCTGGATCGCGCCGCGGCGGCTGTTCAAGTCGCCAATAACGTTGCCCATATACTCGTCAGGAACAACAACGTCAACCTTCATGATGGGCTCCATAATGACGGGATCAGCCTTCTTCATAGCATCCTTGAATGCCATGGAGCCGGCGATGGAGAACGCCATTTCAGAGGAGTCAACTTCATGATAGGAGCCGTCCCACAGAGTGACCTTGACATCCACGACGGGATAGCCAGCCAGAATGCCGGACTTCATCGCGCCCTGGATACCGTTGTCAACAGCGGGGATGTATTCCTTCGGGATAGCGCCGCCAACAATACCGTTGACAAACTCATAACCCTTACCCGGGTTGGGCTCAATCTTGATCTTAACGTGACCATACTGGCCCTTACCACCAGACTGACGTGCGTACTTGGTTTCCTGGTTAGCATCCTTGCGGATGGTTTCACGGTAGGCAACCTGAGGTGCGCCAACGTTAGCTTCGACCTTAAACTCGCGGAGCAGACGGTCCACGATGATTTCCAGGTGGAGCTCGCCCATGCCGGCGATGATGGTCTGACCGGTTTCTTCATCGGTCCAGGTACGGAAAGTCGGGTCCTCTTCAGCCAGCTTAGACAGGGCAATACCCATCTTCTCGCTGCCAGCCTTGGTCTTGGGCTCGATGGCAACGCGGATAACCGGCTCGGGGAAGTTCATGGACTCGAGGATGATGGGATGCTTCTCATCGCACAGGGTATCACCAGTGGTGGTGTTCTTCAGACCAACAGCAGCGGCGATATCGCCAGCGTAGCAGATGTCGATATCCTTACGGTTGTTTGCATGCATCTGCAGGATACGGCCGATACGCTCGTCCTGATCCTTAACAGAGTTGTAAACAGTGGTGCCAGCCTCAACGGTACCAGAGTACACGCGGAAGAAGCACAGCTTACCGACATACGGGTCAGTCATAATCTTGAATGCCAGTGCAGAGAACGGCTGATCATCGGAAGAAGTGCGATCTTCTTCCTCGCCAGTCTCCGGGTTGGTGCCCTTGATGGCCGCAACGTCGGTCGGAGCAGGCATATAATCAACGATTGCATCCAACAGTTTCTGAACGCCACGGTTCTTGTAAGAAGAGCCGCAGACAACAGGAACGATCTCGTTGGAAATAGTAGCCTTACGCAGAGCAGCCTTGATTTCTCCCTTGGTCAGCTCTTCGCCGTCCAGGTACTTCATCATCAGCTCTTCGTCGGTCTCAGCAACAGCTTCGATCAGCTTGTCATGATATTCCTGAGCCTGTTCTTTCAGGTCTTCAGGAATTTCCTCAACGCGTACATCATTGCCCATATCATCATAGTAGATATCGGCGTTCATGTCGATCAGATCGATGATGCCGCGGAAAGTGTCTTCCTGGCCGACAGGCAGCTGGATAGGCACACCGTTGGCATGCAGACGATCATGCATCATCTGTACGCAGCGGAAGAAGTCAGCACCCATGGTATCCATCTTGTTGACGTAAACCATGCGGGGAACCTTGTACTCGTCAGCCTGGCGCCAAACGGTTTCAGACTGAGGCTCAACGCCACCCTTTGCGGCCAGAACGGTAACAGAACCGTCCAGAACACGCAGAGAACGCTGAACTTCAACAGTAAAGTCAACGTGGCCCGGGGTGTCGATGATGTTGATACGATGACGGTTCTTTTTGAACAGAGCCGGATCGTGCTGGGTCTCGGTGTGGCTCCAGTAGCAGGTGGTTGCAGCGGAAGTGATGGTAATACCACGTTCCTGTTCCTGCTCCATCCAGTCCATCGTAGCAGCGCCGTCATGAACTTCGCCGATCTTATGGTTAATACCGGTGTAGTACAGAATGCGCTCGGTGGTGGTGGTCTTGCCTGCGTCGATGTGGGCCATGATACCGATATTTCGGGTCATTTGCAGGGATACGTCTCTCGGCGTTGCCATGGCTTAAACCTCCTCAGTAAGCAGATCAATAACGGTAATGCGCGAAAGCCTTGTTGGCTTCTGCCATCTTGTGGGTATCTTCGCGCTTCTTGACGGCGCCGCCAACGTTGTTGGTAGCGTCAATGATCTCGGCGGCCAGGCGAGCGGACATGGTCTTTTCACCACGGCTGCGGCTGTACAGAGTCAGCCAGCGCAGGCCGAGGGTCTCGCGGCGGGCGGGGCTGACCTCCAGGGGAACCTGGTAGGTGGAGCCGCCGACACGGCGGGCCTTAACTTCGAGGCTGGGCATGATGTTTTCCATGGCCTTCTCGAACATTTCGAGAGGATCGTTGCCGGTCTTCTCTTTGACAGTCTCAAAAGCTTCGTAAACGATCTTCTGAGCGACGCCCTTCTTGCCATCCAGCATGATGCTGTTGACCAGACGGGTGACGAGCTTGGAATTGTAAATAGGATCAGCCAGAACTTCGCGCTTTGCGATTTTACCTCTTCTGGGCATCTTTCTTCCCTCCTTCACATTAATGATATCATCGGTACTCGAAAGTTAAAGAAAACTCCCGTTATGCCACAAAAGGGTCAGCTGACCATTTTATGGCGAAAAGATGTTTCCTTACTTCTTGGCACCGGCCTTGGGACGCTTTGCGCCGTATTTGCTGCGAGCCTGGTTACGGTTTGCAACACCCTGAGTATCCAGAGTACCACGGATGATGTGGTAACGGACACCGGGCAGGTCCTTAACACGACCGCCACGGATCAGGACAACGCTGTGCTCCTGCAGGTTATGGCCGATACCAGGAATGTAGGAGGTGACCTCGATACCATTCGTCAGGCGGACACGGGCAACTTTACGCAGAGCAGAGTTGGGCTTTTTGGGGGTCATGGTACGAACAGCGGTGCAAACACCACGCTTCTGGGGGCTGTTCATGGTGGTGTACTGCTTCTTCTGGGAGTTGTAGCTCTTCTGAAGGGCAGGAGCAGTGCTCTTGGTTACCAGGACCTCACGGCCTTTGCGTACGAGCTGGTTAAAAGTAGGCATTTCTTTTCTCCTTTCTTGATTATTCCGCGCAGTTTTTTGCGGGGGTTGTGCTTCCATTTTGGCCGCACTTGACCCCCTAACTCACGCATTTATAATAATAGCGGATAAACCACGCTCTGTCAAGAGTATTCACAAAAAATATTTCAAATAATCGTGCAAGATGCTGATTTTCTGCACTGGGGGTTCTAATTTTGCGCTTAAGGGCAATACCGCATAATTCTAAGTGCCGATACGGCGAGCGAGGTGCGGCAGATGCCAAGCCAAAAGCGCAGATAATACTGGATGTCTTATCGAGCATTTTGGCAACGCAGATGCCGTGCCGCAGCTGCCGGAGCGGTGCTTAAGCCGCAAGGCGGGAATTGTGCGGTGTTGCCTTAGGTGTATCTGAAAACAAAGAAAATGACGGATATTTCGCAAACGCAAGCAGAATTTAAGGCAAAGAGCCATAGGAATCCTTTGCGGATTCCTAGACTTTTTAACGCAAAATCTCGCTGTGTTTGCAGAAACAGACTAAATTTTCGAATTTTTCAGATACACCCCAGGACTTTCCCCTGCTTATTTTGCAGCTTCCAGCTGTGCCACGCAGGCTTCGGCTTCGTCCAGAATGCGGCCGAACTTATCCAGGGCAGCATCCACCGGGGCGGGGGTGGTCAGGTCCACACCGGCATGGCGCAGCTCATCCAGCGGGTAAGCGCTGCCGCCCATGTGCAGGAACTCCAGGTACTTCTTAACAGCCGGTTCGCCGTTCTTCAGGATGCCCTCGGACAATGCCACGGCAGTGGAATAGCCGGTTGCATACTTATAAACATAGAACGGGCGGTAGAAGTGCGGGATGCGTGCCCACTCGTACTGTACTTCGTCATCCACAACCAGCTCCGGTCCAAAGTAGTCCACAATGAGCTTCTTGTACAGATTGTTCAGGGCGGCGGGATTCAGGGCTTCGCCGCGCTCGGCCATGGCGTGGGCATCGCGCTCAAACTCGGCAAACATCGTCTGGCGGTAGACGGTTCCCTTGAAATTTTCGAGGTACTGATTCAGCAGGGCCAGGCGGGTTGCGGGATCCTGGTTCTTTTCTGCCAGCAGGTGCTCAATGAGCAGGTTCTCGTTGACGGTGGAAGCGACCTCTGCGACAAACAGGGTATAGTCGGCATACTGGGCAGGCTGGGTATGGCGGCTGAACCAGCTGTGCATGCTGTGGCCCATCTCATGCGCAATGGTGGAAACGCTGTCCAGCGTACCGGTAAAGTTGCACATGATATAGGGGTTGGAATCATAGCTGCCGCCGGAGTAAGCGCCGCCGCTCTTGCCCTTGTTGGGGAACACATCGATCCAGCGCTCGGCAAAGCCCTTGCGAACGATGGTGCCGTACTCTTCGCCCAGCGGTGCAACGGCATCCAGAACCATCTGCTTGGCCTGGTCATAGGTGTAATGGGCGCTGACGCCCTTGGTCAGCGGGGCGTACACATCATAGTAGTGCAGCTCGTCCACACCCAGGATGCGCTTGCGCAGAGCAACATAGCGGTACATATCCGGCAGGTGCTTGCGCACAGTAGCCACCAGGTTATCATAGACCTGGCCGGGCACGTTCTCCCCTGCCATGGACATGGCGCGGGAAGATTCATAATGACGGACGGAGGCTTCGGCGGTAGCGGTCTTGACAGCGCCGGAGTAAGAGGCAGCCAGCGTGTTGATGTGCTGGCGGAAGCTCTTGTAGTAGCTTTCAAAGGCATTCTTGCGCAGCACGCGGTCATTGGAGGTTTGCAGCAGGATGTAGTTGGAAGCGGTCAGCTCCACATCGTTGCCCTCGCCATCCTTGACGGAATCGAACACCATGTCGGCGTCTTCCAGGTTATCGGCAACATTTTTCGGGGTGCCGAATGCTTCACCGAAAGCAGCCAGCAGCTTTTCTTCCGGGGCGGTCAGGGTGTGAGGCTTTGCACGCAGCAGGTCTTCCAGAGCAAAACGATAGGGGGCAACCTGCTCGTCAGCCATGATGGCATCCAGGGTTTCCTGCGGCAGTGCCAGGATTTCCGGCTGAGCATAGGCGATGGTACCGACAGCCTTTACATATTTGGCAGTAGCGCGGGCATCCATGCTCTGGGCGTCATCAGCACGGGTATCCTCGCTCAGACGCAGGCTGGTGTAGACAGCCAGGTTTTCCAGTTCACGGAACACGCCGATTTCTGCATCATAAAATTCACGAATGCTGGCAGCGTTGTTCAGCTTGCCCTCCCAGGCAGCCAAAGCTTCAATTTTGGGGTCAATGGCGGCAAAAGCCTTTTCCCATTCCGCATCGCTGGCGTACATTTTGGTCAGGTCCCACTGGTACTGCGGGTCCATCTCTTTGCGTTCTTTCAATGCTTCCGACATGGCGGATTCTCCTTTTCTGTATGGTGTCTTTCTGAGCCAGTCAGGGAAGCGTTCTCCCCCGCCCTCCATGCAGGCACCATTCATCCTGCACAGACAAACCCAGTATAAAAGTATTATACACCAAATGTTAGAAAAAACAAATCCGTTTTTATGCCACAAAAGCAACGCTCCATAGAACGAGTGCCAGCAGCATTGCCGCTATCAGATACAACATTCTTTTGCCTGCTGATTTTGCAGCCGCCACAATACCGCTTTTCCCTGTTGCTATCAAAAAGAGCACAATCATTAGAATCAGCAAGAGCAGCAGAAGCCCCACTGCCGCGCCAAGCCCAACAAATTGCAGAGCAAGCCATAGCAAAATTGCCATTACCGCAATCAGTACCCACGTTTGTTTTGCTGTCA
>OLOX01002618.1_pt1 | contig 14733 bp, 14 predicted proteins | sample 1672091 | NCBI WGS metagenome assembly OLOX01 (sample SAMEA3136644, study PRJEB25190) | human gut metagenome | reverse complement strand
CTGCTTGCGCGCGGATGCAGCGTGGTTCCGGCGCTGCCGCGCATTATTTGGGACAGAGAACAGAAACAGGTGGTGCATCAGCTGGAGCAGTGCAAACGAATGGGCTGCACCGCCGCGCTGTGCGGAAATATCGCACAGCCTAAGCTGGTGCAGGCGTGCGGCATGGCTGCATTTGGCGATTTTGGGCTCAATGCATGGAACGGAGAAGCGATGGAAACGCTGCGTCAGATTGGCGTGGCGCGGCAGACCTTGTCCTATGAGCTGCGTTTGCCGCAGATTCGCGACATGCACAAGCCGATGCAAACCGAGTTGATTGTGTGCGGCAGACTGCCGCTCATGATTACGGAAAATTGCATGATAGCGGGCAAAAAGGGCGGCTGCCGCAGAGACGGCCGCGGTGCCTGTGCCAAGGGCGTCTGTTATCTGACCGACCGCATGGGCGCAAAGTTCCCTGTGTTCCGAGAGGAGCATTGCCGCAACACGCTGTATAATTCCCAGCCGCTGTATTTGGAACCGGAAGAATACCGGCAGACCGGCGTGACCTATGCGCGGCTGCTGTTTTCCGATGAAAGCCCGCGGCAGGCGACAGAGATTGCGCGCCGTGTGATAGACGGACAGACGCCGGATTTCGGCGCGCCGATGACCCGCGGACTATACCGCAGAGGAGTAGAATAACCATGATAACAATACGATTTCGCCGCATGCCGTCCCCGAAGGGAAAGCTCGCACAGCTTCCGAAGCATGCGACCAGCGGCGCGGCAGGCGCAGACCTGCACGCCAACATTGATGAAGAAGTGACCATTCCGCCGATGGGACGGGCGCTTGTGCCGACCGGTCTTGCAATTGAGCTGCCGGATGCATCGTATGGTGCGTTTGTCTTTGCGCGCAGCGGTCTGGCGGTCAAGCACGGTTTGACGTTGTCCAACAGCGTCGGCGTCATTGACAGCGACTATCGCGGAGAGATTTCTGTCGGTCTGGTCAATCTGTCCGACAAGGCGTACACCATTAAGCCGGATGAACGCATTGCACAGCTGTGTATTTTGCCGGTGGCGCAGTTTATCGCTGTAGAGGCGGACGATTTGTCTGAAACCGCGCGCGGCAGCGGCGGATTTGGCTCGACCGGACGATAAGGAGGCTGACCGAATGATGGAATCTCGATTCCAGCCGGTAATTCTCGCTTCCCAGTCCCCGCGCAGAAAAGAATTGCTTGCCCGTATTTTTTCTGATTTTCAGGTGTGTCCGGCACATGCGGATGAGAGTCTGACGCCGGGATTTACGCCCAAACAGAATGTTGCCTGTCTTGCGCAGCGCAAGGCGCAGGCAGTGGCACAGCACAGCGACTGCCAAGCACTGATTATCGCATCGGATACGATTGTCGTGTGTGATGATGTGATTTTGGGCAAGCCAGAGAATGAAGCGGATGCCGTGCGCATGCTGCGGCAGCTGTCCGGCAGAACCCATCAGGTTATGACAGCGGTTTGTGTCAAGACACCAGAGCGCGAGCTGACACAGGTGTCTGTCACGGATGTGACGTTCCGCACGCTGCGCGACGGCGAAGCGGAGGCGTACACCGCGACCGGAGAGCCGATGGACAAGGCGGGGGCGTATGGCATTCAAGGCATGGGCGGCTTGTTTGTCACGGGAATTGACGGAGATTATTATGGCGTCATGGGACTGCCGATTTGCATGCTGCATGAGATGCTGTGGCAGGTCGGCTGCGATGCCGGTACGGAAAAACAGAAAGGTTGATCGAAGTTGCGAAAAAATTGGAAAGCCATGGTTCATACCAGATGGTTTCCCGTTGCGGTGATTGCCGTCATTATTTGTCTGGTGCTGGCAGTGTTTACCGGCGCGGCGAAAAAGGACAGCATCATCTCGCGCACCTTGGGCGGCGTGCTGCTGCCGGCTGAGCGCGGCATTACCCATGCGGCTGTCGGCGTGGCGGACACGTACAATAAGTTCCACGGTTATGATGCGCTGAAAGCGGAAAACGATTCGCTCAAAAAGCAGGTGACAGATCTCACGAAACAGCTGGAATCTGCACAGGCAGACGTCAAGGAAAACAAAGAGCTGAAATCCATGCTCGGCGTGTCGGAGCGAAACACCTCGTTCAGCTATGAGCAGGCACAGGTGATCGGCCGCACGCTGGATGAGTGGTCGAGCGTGCTGACCATTGATGCGGGAAGCAAGGATGGTTTGGAAAAGCATGATTGTGTCGTCACCTCGCAGGGCATGGTGGGATACATCAGTGACCTGTCCGATCACACGGCGCAGGTGACAACGATTATTGATAAAAACATGTCGGCAGGCGCACTGGTCACCCGCACCGGCGAAATCGGCGTGGCAGCAGGCGATTATAAGCTGATGAGCGATGGAAAGCTCAAGGTCAGCTATTTGAGCAAGGATGCCGATGTTGTTGTCGGTGATTCTGTCACGACGAGCGGCACGGGCGGATATTTCCCGAAGGGATTGACCATCGGAACAGTAGAGAGCATCAAGACGGAGAGCGACGGCATGTCCAACTACGCCGTGATTGCACCGATGATTAAGCTGTCCGAGCTGACAAATGTGTATATTATCACAGAGACAGAAACAACCAACGCAGACTGAGGAGGCGCGGCATGAAACAACATAATCTGCATTTTGCGGTGCGCGTTGTGTGCTGCATCCTGCTGCTCACGCTTGCTTACGTTTTGCAGAGCGGCTTGGGCGTGCGGGTCTTTATTTTCGGTGTGCATATAGACATCCTGCCGCTCATTGTTGCGGCGGTCGGCATCGTGATGGGCTCGGGCGCGGGGCTTGCCTGCGGCTTGTTTGCCGGTCTGCTGTATGATGTGGCGGGAACCGGCGTGGAAGGCTTATATCCGCTGTACTACATGATTTGCGGCATTGTGTGCGGACAGACTGGCATGCATCGGTTTCGCAATCATGCGCTGGGCGGCGCGATGCTGTGCACGGCAGGTATGATCGCTGCGCTGGCGGCAATCCGGTATCTGTTCAGCTTTCAGTTTGACAGCATCAGTGTGTGGCTGCTCATCGCCAGAACCGTGCTTCAGATTATCCTTGCGCTGATTTTCAGTCCGATTGTCCTGCGCGTCATTCGCGCGGTGAGCGGACAAAACAAGCGCGCGGCGATTGCTGTGGAGCAGTTGACGGAAGGAGACAGCGATGGACCGTCATAAGAAAAAATTATTAAACCGACTGACCGTTGTTACAGCGGGCGGACTGCTGTGCGGCTTGGTTGTTGCAGCGAATTTGTTTTCTCTGCAAATCATTCATGGCGATGAATACGCCAGCAAAGCGAGCCAGCTGTACACTTATACAAACACCATTCCGGCATCGCGCGGCGATATTTTGGATAGAAACGGTGAGACACTGGTATCCAATAAGACCGTGTATAAGCTGTGTATTACCTATGCTTTCTGGGAAAAAGAAGGACAAAATGACCGCATTTTGCAGCTGGTCAATTTGATAGACGCAGAGGATGACGCAGAGCTCAATGATACGCTGCCGATTTCCAACGGCCGCCGCGGTTCGTTCGCCTTCACAAAGGATGAGGATTCCTCGGATTACAAGAGCCTGCAGACGTTTTGTACCAAGCAGGAATGGGGAGAAGATCTCGATGCGGATGCGGTTGTGGACAATCTGCGCACGCTGTATGAAGTGGACAGCAGTTTGAGCGATGCGGACGCCCGCAAGATTGTCGGCATTCGCTATCAGATGGAACAGGAACAGTTCTCCATGTACAATCCGTTTACACTGGCAACCGACATTTCGATGGATCTTGTTGTGCGCATCAGCGAGCAGCAGGAGAAATATGCCGGCGTAGAAGTAGAGACTTCGGCAGAACGCGAGATTAAGAGCGATGTGGCAGCCAATATTCTGGGATACACCGGCCCGATTTTTGCAGAGGACTGGGATAAGTACAAGGATGATGGCTACTCCATGAACGCGCAGGTCGGCAAGACCGGCGCGGAGCAGGCGTTTGAGGAATATCTGCGCGGCACGGACGGCGAGCGCGCCATTCAGACCGATGCCCGCGGCAACGTTGTGAGCGAGGAAGAAACCAAGGAGGCAAAGTCCGGCAACAATGTTATTTTGACCATTGATGCCAACTTGCAGAAGGTTGCGGAACAGTCGCTGGCACAGCGCTGCCAGAGCATCGGCGGCGCAAAAGGCGGTGCGGCTGCCGTGGTAGACGTTCGCAACGGCGAAATTCTTGCACTGGCGAACTATCCGACCTATGATCTGGCTACGTTTAACAAGGACTATGAAAAGCTGGCGGCAAACAAGCTGACACCGCTGCTCAACCGCTCGATTGCAGGCACGTATGCGCCCGGTTCGACGTTCAAGCCGGTCACGGCGGTTGCCGGCCTGGAAACCGGAAAGATTACTGCGGACACGCGCATTTACGACACAGGTATCTATACGTATTTCAAGGGCTATCACCCGAAGTGCTGGATTTATAACAAGACCGGCCACGGACACGGCTGGGAAGACGTTACGGACGCACTGGAAGATTCCTGCAACTACTTCTTCTTTGAGACCGGCAGACTGGTCGGCGGTGAAAATCTGGAAAAGTACGCAAAGGCGTTTGGTCTTGGCGAATACACGGGTCTGGAGCTGTCCGGCGAAAAGAAGGGCAGAGCGGCAGGCCCGACCGAGCGCGCAGAGGCGCAGAAAAACGATTCGTCGCTGCGCAATTGGAGCGGTGCGGACAGCATTCAGACGGCAATCGGTCAGGGCGACAACGCGTTTACACCGCTGCAGCTCGCCAACTATTGTGCGGCCATTGCATCCAACGGCACACAGTACGAAGCGCATTTGCTGCGTTCCGTCAAGGCCTACGACTATTCCGATACGATTTACACGAAGGAAGCCACGGTGCGCAACAAGATTGAGGCGGCAGACAGCACATGGAAGCTGGTTCAGCAAGGTATGGCGAAGGTTACCGGTGAAGACGGTACCGCATCGTCGGTATTTGCAAACTATTCCATCAAGGTTGCCGGCAAGTCGGGTACTGCACAGATTTCCGGCACCAAGCTGGATAACGGTATCTTTATCTCGTATGCACCGTATAAAGATCCGCAGATCGCGGTTTGCGTCATCATTGAGGGCGGCGACTCGGGCAACAATGTCGCACCGGTTGTGCGCGATATCTATGATGCGTACTTCTATTCCGACAAAAACAGCACGGATGGAACCTCGGACGGCACGACAGGAACGCAGGATGTCGGCGCCTACGATGTCATCGCATAACAATTGCAAAGAACCTGTGCGCTTGCCGTGTGCAAGCGCACAGCGATTGTAACAAATGTCAAAAAAGACAACAGAAAACACTTGTGCAAAACATGGATTTGGTATATAATTTTATTGATTAGCAGGAGGCGTTATGACGAAAATCATTGTTATTGCATCCGGCAAGGGAGGAACGGGAAAAACCTCTCTGGCAGCGGGCGTCGGCGCTGCGCTGGCGAAGCAGGATCATAAGGTTCTCGTTGTGGACGGGGACTCCGGTTTGCGCAACCTGGATATTGTGCTCGGCATGAGCGACCGCGTGGTATTTAGCTTTGCGGACGTTGCGTCCGGCATGATTCCGCTCACAGAAGCAGCGGCGCATCATCCGGATTTGGAAAAACTCTTCCTGCTCACTGCTCCGGCGGAGCCGCTCAAATCCGGCGCGCTGACGGCGGACGGCATGCGTCTGCTGGCGCGTCAGGCAAATGAGGAAGCGTTCGACTACATTCTCATCGACGGACCGGCGGGGCTCGCAGAAGAATATCACGCGTTTGCGGCCGTGGCAGATGAGGCGATTATTATCACCTGCGGCGGAAGCGGCAGTCTGCGCGGCGCAGAGCGCATGGCGCGTGTGCTGGAAGATGACGGCGTGATGCAGGTTCGGCTGGTTGTCAACCGCATTCGCAGACGACTGATCCGCAGGGGCGCGATTGGAACCGTAGACGATGCCATGGACGCGACGGGGTTGTGTCTGCTCGGCATTGTGCCGGAGGACGAAGCTGTCTCGGTTGCGGCGGGTGCCGGAAAGCCGGTACAGTCTGACAAAGCAAGAAGCGCAGCAGCTGCCTACCAGAACATTGCGCGGCGGCTGCACGGTGAAGAAGTACCGCTGATGCGTTTATAAATAAGAAGTGAAAAGCAGCGAAAGACCGGTAAGGAGGGTGTCTGAACTTGAATATTGCACTGATTGCACATGATAAAAGAAAGGAACTGATGATTCAGTTCTGTATGGCATACTGCGGAATTCTGTCCAAGCATAATCTTTGCGCGACAGGAACGACGGGTAAGCTGGTGGCAGATGCTACCGGTCTGAAGATTGAACGGTATCTTGCGGGCATGCAGGGCGGTGAGCAGCAGATTAGTGCTCGTGTATCGTACAACGAGATTGACATGGTGCTGTTCTTCCGTGACCCGAACTCCAACAGCGAGTACGAGCCGGATCTGCATTCCCTGATCCGACTGTGCGACATGCACAACATCCCGATTGCAACTAATGTTGCAACGGCGGAAATGCTGGTTCTTGGTCTGGATCGCGGTGATCTGGATTGGCGCGATATCGTCAACCCGAAGCCGAAGAGATAACGGCGACAAAAGAAAAAAGAATCAGGCGGTTTCCCAAGACCGCCTGTTTTTCGTCACTGTGATTTGTTCGCAGCAGAAACAAAGGGCGGCGGCGCGTGCCGTGCGCCGGAAAGGAATAACCATTTATGGCTGAACTCATCAAAGCCCCGAAGGGCACCAAGGATATTGTACCGTCCGAGGTATACAAATGGCATTATGTGGAAGGCGTACTGCGAACCATTGCGATGGAGTATGGTTTTGAGGAAATTCGCTTCCCGAATTTTGAGCACACGGAGCTGTTTAACCGTGGCATCGGCGACACAACAGACGTTGTACAGAAGGAAATGTACACGTTTACCGATAAAGGCGGACGTTCCGTAACCCTGCGTCCGGAAGGCACTGCCTCCACGGTGCGTGCATATCTGGAAAATTCCCTGTATGCAAAGGGACTTCCGTTCAAGGCATACTATATCGTGCCGAATTATCGCTACGAAAATGTACAGAAGGGTCGTCTGCGCGAGCATCATCAGTTCGGCGTGGAATGTTTTGGTGCACCGACACCGGCAACCGATGCGGAGATTATCTCTCTGGCAGATACCGCGCTCAAGCGTCTGGGCATTACCGAGGTAAAGGTGCACATCAACTCGATTGGCTGCCCGAACTGCCGCCCGAAGTACTATGACATGCTCAAGGGCTATCTCAACCAGCACAAGGACTGTCTGTGTGAGGACTGCCTGAACCGTCTGGATCGCAACCCGATGCGTATTCTCGACTGCAAGCAGGAATCCTGCAAGAAGGTCGCAGCAGACGCGCCGATTGCGCTGGATTATCTGTGTGATGACTGCCGTGAGCATTTTGAAAAAGTAAAGACCTATCTGGACGATATGGGCATTGCGTATGAAATTGACACCAACATCGTTCGCGGTCTGGACTACTATACCAAGACGGTCTTTGAGTTCGTTTCCACCAATATCGGCGCACAGGGCACGATTTGCGGCGGCGGCCGGTATGACGGTCTGATTTCCCAGCTGGGCGGTCAGGCAACACCGGGCATGGGCTTTGGCTGCGGTCTGGAGCGTCTGATTATGGTGATGGAAGCTGTCGACGCGCCGTTCCCGGAGCCGCCGAAGGCGGATATCTATCTGGCGCCGCTGGGTGACGAGGCGGATCGTCCGGTGCAGAAGTTGGTATATGACCTGCGTCAGCTCGGTGTATCTGCAGAGCGCGATCTGGTCGGCCGCGGACTGCGTGCACAGATGAAGCATGCGGATCGCATCGGCGCGCGTTTCTCTGCCGTTATCGGTGATGGCGAGCTGGAGAGCAAGGTGCTGCGCGTCAAGAACATGGAAACCGGCGAACAGACAGAGACAGAATTGACGGCAGAGGCAATTGCTGCTGTTGTCATGGCATAAATATCCAAGATAAAAGGAAGAGGTTTTTTATGAATACATCCATTCATGGCATGAAGCGCACCGTATGGTGCGGCGAGCTGCGTGCAGCGGATGCAGAAAAGGAAGTAACCGTAAACGGCTGGTGCGAGCGCACCCGTGACAACGGCGGCGTCCTGTTCCTGCTGCTGCGTGACCGCACCGGTACCATCCAGTGCACCTTTGACAAGTCCGTCAATGCAGAGCTGTTTGATATTGCGTTTGGCGTGCGCACCGAGTATGTGCTGGCAATCCGCGGCAAGGTTGTTCTGCGTGATGCCAACGCCATCAACAAGAAGATGCCGACCGGCGAAGTAGAGATTGCCGTTACGGATATTCGTGTGCTGTCTAAGTCGGAGACCACTCCGTTTGAGATTTCCGACAACAAGGAAGTCAACGATCAGCTGCGTCTGAAGTATCGCTATCTGGATCTGCGCCGTCCGTCCATGCAGCGCAATCTGGCTCTGCGCCACCGCGTGACCCAGATCGCCCGCAACTATTTTGACGAGCAGGGATTTTTGGAAATCGAGACCCCGATGCTGCAGAAGTCCACGCCGGAAGGCGCCCGCGACTATCTGGTGCCGTCTCGTGTACATCCGGGCAAGTTCTATGCTCTGCCGCAGTCCCCGCAGCAGTATAAGCAGCTGCTCATGCTGTCCGGCGTAGACCGCTACCTCCAGATTACCCGCTGCTTCCGTGACGAAGATCTGCGCGCTGACCGTCAGCCGGAAACGACAATTCGCCAGTATCAATCGGATTTTAAATACATAGTCCGTTACCTGTCCTGTGGAAATGACAGAAGAAAACTGGATGAATATTTCCAAACAACGGAGTTTCAATTAGACCACCCGGAAGCATTTTTAGATTGGCTGTCTGCGGTGACAAATGACAGGAGATATCGGAAAGCAAAAGAATTAATTGAGACAACAGAAGGAAAAGGAGGAAAAATCGATATGTGTGTATTGTTAGATATGTATGAAGAACGTGGAGAAGCGCGAGGAATAGAGAAAGGGATTGCTCAAGGAGAGGCACGAGGAATAGAGAAAGGGATTGCTCAAGGAGAGGCGCGTGGAATGGCAAAGGGGATTTCGCAAGGGATTTTACAAGGAATTTCACAGGGAATCGAGGAAATTAACGCATTATACCAATGCTTGTTGGCGGATAACCGAATGGAAGATATACAAAAAGCAATCATGGATACAGACTACCAAAAAGAATTGTTACAGGAGTATAGGATTGGAGAGTAAGAGGAGGAAACAGCCATAGAACAAAAACCTTCTTCATTTTTCCTTGCCAAATTTTTTGTTCCGTCATATAATGGAGAAAAGAAAGGCCGGAGGATAGAGAATGACACCACAAGAAATTTTTGCAAAGAGTTTGGTTACTTACGATAAAACCAGTCGCTCGAATGATTCTTTTTATTATCATTTGCCATATCACAAGGATTATGATTTGTGCAACTGGAATCCGATGCGTATGTATAGTGGTAATGTAATTAAATATTATCAATATCATTTGTCCAAACCGGTAATCCTTTTTACGGATACTGATGAATGAGATAGTTTATGGCATCCTGTCTTCCTGAGGGGGTGCCATTTTGTTGCATAGAAAAAGGTGAAAGGGTAATATTATATTTATGAACGCACAGAAGTTGTTTTCAAAAAAATGGATTGTGTTTGCAACGGCAGTGTTGTGTACCCTGCTTTGGGGAAGTGCATTTCCCGGTATAAAAACCGGATACCGTATGTTTCGGATTGCTAGTCAGGACACCGCAGACCAGCTTATGTTTGCCGGTGCGAGATTTTTGATTGCAGGTATTTTGACTCTTTTGATTTCTTTTTTTGTGGAGAAAAAGGAGCATAAAAAGGAACGGAGAAAGCAGTGGCCGAAAGGACAGATTGTACTTGTGGCATTTGTCCAGACTGCTTTGCAGTACGTTTTTTATTATATTGGTATGGCGCACGTGACAGGAGTAAAAGGTGCAATTTTGAATGGGAGTACAGCGTTTTTTTGTGTGGTGACGGCATGCATTTTTTATCATGAATCAATTAATGGAAGAAAAATTGCGGGGTGTCTTTTGGGTCTTCTTGGCGTGTTTGTGGTAAATCTCGGAAAAGGGAGTATTGGCGGTTCGTTTTCCTTTTTAGGAGAAGGTTTTATGCTTTGTTCTGCTGTGTCATCGGCACTTGGCTCGCTGTGTAACAAAGAGGCGGCAAAGAAAATGGGACCGGTTACTCTTTGTGGGTGGCAGCTTATTCTGGGTGCGGTTTTGTTGATTGGTGTGGGTTTTTTATTTGGAGGGAGAATTTCGATTTTGGAAGTACCTGCCACCGGCTGGCTGCTGCTTTTGTATTTAGCGTTCTTATCGGCAGTAGCCTTTTCCCTATGGACTGTTTTGTTAAAATATAATCCGATGGGTAGAGTGACAGTTTTTAATTTCTTAATTCCGGTATTTGGAAGCCTCTTATCAGTTATTTTTCTGAAAGACAGCCTATGGAATGTAAATACGCTTTTTGCACTTTTGCTTGTATGTGCAGGAATTTATTTAGTCAACCGTGAACCAAAAAATATTTCTAAATAAGAATATCGCCGCCACATGCATCCAGTGTAATTTCAATTGAACCATTCTGCACCATATAATCTTTGCCGGATAGTGCACCTTTAAACTGTGTTTTTGGTCCCTGATACGGAATATGGAGAGTTGTCGACTGCTCATCGTTATTGACGGCTGTAATCACGTCTTCATTTTCATAACAGCGTGCAAAAGCATATTGGCGGTTCGTAAGAAGAAGTTCTTTGTATTCACCATAACACAATGCTTTTTGCGCTTGATGGATAGAACCGAGTTTGGCAATCAGCGCAGTCAGCGGATTGTCAGTCATTGCATCGGCATAGTCACTAAGTTCTAAGTGTGGTCGGAGTGAAGCATCGGAACCTTGTTCTTTTTTTCCTTCGATACCGAATTCGGAGCCGTAGTAAATAGACGGAATCCCCGGAAGTGTGTACATCAAAGTGTAGATTACGCCGAGATGGTCTTTGTTTATTATCTTACTTGCAATTCGCTCAACATCATGGTTGTCGGCGAAACTGTACAATTCCAAGTTCCGGTAATGGCATCCACCCATGTCATAAAGACGCTTTACTGTGTGTGCAATTTCAAAAAAGTTATGCTCGTTGCAGCCGGACCAAAGAGCTTTATTCAGGTTATAATTGGTTACAGAATGCAAAGTTTCCGAATTAACCCAGCGTGTATATTCGCCATGAATGACTTCGCCCATCAGCCAGAAATCCGGTTTTACTTCATTGGCAACCTGACGCATTCCCTTCATAAAATCAAAATCAAGAACATCTGCTGCGTCAAGCCGGATGCCATCAATGTCAAATTCAGAAACCCAGAAGCGGATTACATCGTAAATATAATCTTTTACCTGTGGATTCCACTGGTTCAGTTTTACTAACAGATTATAACCGCCCCAGTTATCATAGGAAAATCCATCGTTGTATTCATTATTTCCACCAAAATTCACATTGCAGTACCAGTCTTTGTATTGTGAATTCTCACGGTTTTTCTGCAGGTCTTTGAAAGCAAAAAAATCTCTTCCTGTGTGATTGAAAACACCGTCAAAGATAACCCGCACTCCTTTTTCGTGACATGTGCGGACAAATTCTTTTAAATCGTCATTGTCGCCGAGACGTCTGTCGAGTGTTCGGTAATCCGTTGTTTCATAGCCATGTCCTACGGATTCAAAAAGCGGTCCGATGTAAATTGCATTGCATCCGATTTCTTTTATATGGTCAATCCATGGGAGCAGCTTAGGAAGCCTGTGGACAACCTCGCCATAATCATTCTGCGCCGGTGCGCCCGTTAATCCCAAAGGGTAAATATGATAAAATACTGATTCGTCATACCAAGCCATGTTTATTCCTCTTTTCTTTGTGAAGTATTTTTACTAAATTATTATAACATAAAATGCTACTGTAAAGAAGTCGTTTCGCGACTTTTTGTGGCGCGAAACGATGCTTGACATGACACATGCAACAATATATAATGTAAATATCTAGAAAAGCAATGGTTCAGACTTAGTATCCAGATTCTATGATTATTTTATTAAAGACTCTTGCTTTATTCCGGAAAAAAAGAATAGGGCAGGATTGTATATAAATGTTCCTGCCTTTTGTGACAACATCACAGGAAAGGAGGAAATGATTTTATGAATCAGACAATATTTGAAAACCTGCCTCGGAAGATGAATCTCATCAGTGATTTATTTTCCAGAGTAGTGTTCCGTGACAAGGAGGCCTGTCAGGACTTGGTACGGATTATTTTAGGGGAAGGCTATGAGGTCACAGAGGTGACGTCGCAGTACGATATCACCAATCTGCAGTATCGCAGTGTAGTGCTGGATATTCTGGCAGAGACGGCGGGAGAAGAGCCGATTCATGTAGAGTTTCAGATATCCGATGACGACGACCATATGCGGCGCGTGAGATACTGCAATGGAAGTATTGACACACATCTTTTGAAAAAAGGGAAATCATACAAGGAACTGCCGGATGTGTATCATATATATATCACAATGAATGATTTTATTGGAGGCGGTCAGACGGTGTATGAAATTTTTCGCACGGTACGTGACCGGGAGGAAACATACAGCACACAGTATCCTGTGGGAAATGGAGTGCATGAGTTGTATATTAATTTGGAAATTCCATTGGGCGATGACAGTGAATTAGACCATTTACTGCGTTACATAAAAGAAACAACGGAAGAAAATGAAGATGCATGTTTTGGACATATCGTGAAAAGTGTGAAGGAATGCAGGGAAGGAGAAGATGAGATTATGAAATACTACAGTTCACATGAATTTTTTGAAGAAGGGAAGAAAGAAGGAAGAGAGGAAGGAGAAAAAAGAATACAGAATAGCATTATCAAAAAGATGCTGTCTATGGGGCAGCCATTAGAATTTATCAGCGAGTGTACCGACAAACCGGTAGAATATATCCGTGAGATAGCGACTGAGGAACCAATGCTTGTGAGAGAAGAGAATACCTATGGTAGATATAATAAAAAAAAGAGTGTGGAGTGATGGGAGACAATTGTTCGCGCCGGTTTCTACGGAATTACAGAAAACAAAAAACATTTGTCACAACCCAAATCACCAACAAACCTTGACTTTTTATCAAAATTCTCGTATGATATTGAAAGAAATGTAGTGCAGGAGAGGAGTACACAGGTGGCACTGACAGAGAAGGAAATTCATTGGCTGTAAGATTTCCCCGGAAAAAACTTGTGGAAGGTAGCTCTGAAACAGCGGTTCTGAATGTGGCAGATACGGCCAGTAGGAACTGACGGCTTGTCCCGTTATAGACAAAATGAGGAACATGGCAGTTATGCTGTGTTTGAAAAAAGGTGGTACCACGGGAATACAACTCGTCCTTTATGATGCCGTGGACAATGAGGATTTTGATGACTTGTCGAAAACGGCAGGTCTTTTTTGATGTTGGTTGGCAGATGCCCCTGGCATCTAGTTTGATGAATGGAGGTTATGAAACAGAATGAAAAAGGAACTGGAAAAGACATATAATCCGGCGGATATCGAAGACCGGTTATATGCAAAATGGGTAAACAAAAAATATTTTCATGCAGAAGTTAATGCAAACAAAAAACCTTATACGATTGTGATTCCACCACCGAATATTACCGGTCAGCTTCACATGGGACATGCGCTTGATAATACGCTGCAGGATATCATTATTCGTTCTAAACGTATGCAGGGATATGAAACTTTGTGGATGCCTGGAACAGACCACGCATCAATTGCAACCGAAGCCAAAATTGTTGAGGCAATGAAAGAAGAAGGACTCACAAAAGACGATATTGGCAGAGAAAAGTTTTTGGAGCGTGCATGGGCATGGAAAGATAAATTCGGCGGACGAATTGTATCGCAGCTTAAGAAAATGGGCTCTTCCTGTGATTGGGACAGAGAGCGTTTTACGATGGATGAGGGCTGCAATAAAGCAGTTAAGGAAGTTTTTGTAAATCTTTATAATAAAGGTTTGATTTACCGTGGGGAGCGAATCATCAACTGGTGTCCACACTGCCTGACTTCGATTTCTGATGCGGAAGTAGAGTATGAAGATCAGAAAGGACATTTTTGGCATCTGCGCTATGCGTTTGCGGATGGAAGCGGTTATATTAATCTGGCTACAACACGTCCGGAGACACTTCTTGGTGATACAGCAGTAGCCGTGAATCCGAATGATGAGCGGTATAAAGATTTGGTTGGCAAAAAACTGATTCTGCCTCTGGTACACCGTGAAATTCCGTTGATTGCTGATGATTATGTAGATATGGAATTTGGTACCGGTGTCGTAAAAATCACGCCGGCACATGACCCAAATGACTTTGAGGTTGGACTGCGCCATGACCTGCCGATTATTAATGTGATGACAGACGATGCTAAAATCGTGGATGAATATGAGAAGTATGCGGGCATGGATCGATATGAAGCAAGAAAAGCCATCGTAGAAGATTTGGAAAAAGAGGGCGCTCTTGTAAAAATTGAGGACCACGATCATAACGTAGGAACTTGTTACCGTTGTGGAACAACAGTAGAGCCGCGTGTATCCAAACAGTGGTTTGTAAAAATGAAACCACTTGCCGGTCCGGCGATTGATGCAGTAAAAGAAGGAAAAACAAAATTTGCTCCGGAGCATTTTAATAAAA
>OLOX01002617.1_pt1 | contig 14734 bp, 10 predicted proteins | sample 1672091 | NCBI WGS metagenome assembly OLOX01 (sample SAMEA3136644, study PRJEB25190) | human gut metagenome | reverse complement strand
GGCGTGCAGCTGTTTCAGGATCTGGAAAAGGAAAAGGGCTTTGCCCCCGGCGAGAGCCTTGTGGTGAAGGAATACATCAACAATATGCCCGAACTGCTGGCCGCAGCGGACCTTGTCATCAGCCGCGCCGGTGCCCTGACACTGGCCGAGCTGGAGGCTGTGGGCCGTGCCGCTGTGCTCATCCCCAGCCCCAACGTGGCCGAGAACCACCAGTATTACAACGCCATGGAGCTGCAGAAGGCCGGTGCCGCTGTGGTCATTGAGGAAAAAGACCTGACCGGCGAAAAGCTGGTGCAGACCGTTTCCGGGATGCTGGCCCAGCCCGGCAAGCTGGCTGAGATGGGCCGCAATGCCCGGAGCCTGTCGGTGGACGACAGCCTGGACCGCATTGCGGATGCCCTGCTCAAGCTGGTCAAGACCCCGTAACGGAAGGAAAAAACAGAGGAAAGGAGGTGCAGCCGGATGCCGCAGAATGACCGGAACAGCCGGAACCGCAAGCGCCGCCGGGCCTACGATCAGGCCCGGGATGACCGGCGCGGCGGGCAGAGCACCCAGCGCCGCCGCAGCGCGGGTGCTGGCAGTGACCTGGGGTACAGCGGGTACGCAGGATATTCCTCCGGCGGCCACCCCATCACGAACCCCAATTATGACCCCGATGCGCCCCGCCCCAGCCGGTATACGGAGCGCACGGTGAACTACGGCTCCTACCCGGATAACAGCATCACCTTTCCCACCGGCGGGCGGAGCAGCCAGAGCGGCGCACAGCGCCCCCGCAGCGGGCAGAGCGGCCAGCGGCGCACCTCCGGGGGCAATCAGCGGAACCGCAGCCCGTCTGGCGGCCAGAACCGGAACGCCCAGCGCCGCCCGCAGAACGCCCAGAATCGCAGCGGCCAGCGGATGCGGCCGGTGCAGGGGCAGAACGCCCGGCGTGACCCCGTCCGGCGGGAGGGCAGGAAAAAGCGGAAGCTGACCCGGGCCGCCATCCGGCGGCGCAGGCTCATGCGGCGGCTCACGGCCCTTGTCATGCTGCTCTGCGTCATCGGCGCGGGGGTCTACCTCACCGTGACGATGCTGTTCAAGATCAGCTCCATTCAGGTGCAGACAGCGGACGGTGTGGTGCAGGAGGCCGGCGGCTATACCAGCGACCAGATCCTGCAGGCGCTGGATGTCCATCTGGAAGAGAATATCTTCAGTTTTGACCCCGGCAGCAAGGCCGCCGCGCTGGAAAAAGTGTTCCCCATGCTGGAGGATATCCGGGTGGAGCGGGATTACCCCGGCACCGTGGTGGTGCGGGTAACAGAAGCCCGGCCTGCCTGGGCCATGCAGACCTCCTCCGGCTGGCTGACCCTCTCGGGCGGCCTGAAGATCCTGGAAAAGGATTCTGCCCAGCCTGCCGGTCTGCCCACCCTGTACGGCGGCGAACCGGTCTCTGCCGAGCCAGGCGAACAGCTGACCTTTGCGGCAGAGCCCAAGGCCGACAGCATCCCGGACAGCGCCGCCGACAGCGCCTCCGGCACTGTTGAGGAGGAGGCGGACCAGCGGCTGGAAAGCCTGAACACCCTGCTGGCTGCGCTGGATGCCGCAGGCATGAGCGCCGACGTGACCCGCATCGAGTTTGCGGATGTGGACGAGATGGCCTTCCTCTATCAGGACCGCATCAGCGTCTGGCTGGGCACCCTGAACGAGCTGGAATATAAGCTCAAGCTGGCAAAGCACGTCCTGCTGAATGAGGACGGCAAGGGCTGTGCCGCAACCGACACCGGAAAGCTGGACTTCACCCATATCAGCATGTCCAGCACCCGCAAGTTTACCTTTGCACAGGGTGAGCCGGAGCTGCCCTCCGGCTACATCTTGCCTGAACCGGTGGAGGAAACACCCGCCGAAGAAGGTGTGACCGGTGAAACGGCAGAAGGCACGGCCACAGACGGCACTGCCCCGGCAGCGGGCGAAGCCGCCGCAGATGCCGCTGCCGAAACACCAACGGATACCGCCGCGGCCCCGGCAGGCCCCGAAGCCGGACCGACGGCACAGCCGACCCCCGCCGAAGGAACGACCCCGGCGGCGGGCGATGCAAACCAAACCCAAACGACCCAATAAGGAGCGTGTAATGTTATGAAGCTGGAACAATTACTGGAAGGCGTGCCCTTTACCCTGGTGCAGGGCAGCCTGGATACCGAAGTGCAGGACATCATCTACGACAGCCGGAAGGCAGCCCCGGGCCTTGCCTTTGTCTGCATCGTGGGCACCCAGCGTGACAGCCACGAGTTTGCCGCGGACTGCGCCGCCAAGGGCGTGAGCGTGCTGGTCATCCAGCACGACATTGACCTTTCTGCCATGCCCGGCGTGACCGTGGTCAAGGTGGAGAGCAGCCGCTATGCCATGGCGCTGATGAGCGGTAACCTCTTTGGCAACCCCTCCCGCCGGATGACCATGATCGGCGTGACCGGCACCAAGGGCAAGACCACCACCACCCACATGATCAAGAGCGTGCTGGAAGCTGCCGGGAAAAAGGTCGGCATGATCGGCACCAACGGCATCTATTTCATGGGCCGTCATCAGGAGACCGCCAACACCACCCCTGAGAGCTACGAGCTGCAAAAGACTTTCCGCCAGTTTCTGGATGCAGGCTGCGATGTGGCCCTGATGGAGGTGTCCAGCCAGGGCCTGATGATGGACCGTGTGGCGGGTGTGCACTATGATATCGGTGTGTTCACCAACCTCTCCCCCGACCACATCGGCCCCGGTGAGCACAAGACCTTTGAGGAGTACCGCAGCTGGAAGGGCCAGCTTTTCCGGCGGTGTGATGTGGGCGTGGTGAACATCGATGACGAGAACACCGAAGCCCTGCTGGAAGGCCACACCTGCAAACTGGTGACCTACGGCCGCAGTGAAAAGGCCGACTACCGCGCCGAGGGCTGTGAGCTGCTGCGTACCCACGATTTTCTGGGCGTGGCGTTCCACGTTTCCGGCAGGGACAATATGGATGTCAGGGTGAACATGCCCGGCGAGTTCAGCGTCTACAACGCGCTGGCCGCCCTGGCTGTGGGCAAGGTGCTGGGCCTGCCCGATGCCGCCATCCATGAGGGTCTGGGCAAGTGCGTGGTCAAGGGCCGCGTGGAGCTGGTGCCCATCAGCAAAAAGTTTACCATCCTGCTGGACTACGCCCACAACGAGGTCTCCACCGAGAGCCTGCTCACCACCCTGCGGGCCTATCACCCCCACCGGCTGGTGGTGGTGTTCGGCTGCGGCGGCAACCGCTCCAAGCTGCGCCGCTACGGCATGGGCGAGACCTGTGCCAAAATGGCGGATTTCTCCATCCTGACCGAGGACAACAACCGCTTTGAGAAGATCGAGGACATCCTCGCCGATATCCGGGTGGGCATGAACAAGGGCAACCCCGATGCCAAGTTTGTGGAGATCCCCGACCGTCTGGACGCACTCCACTACGCCGTGGATCACGCCCAGGAGGGCGACCTGATCGCCGTCATCGGCAAGGGCCACGAGACCTACCGCGACCGTGAGGGCGTGAAAACCCCCTTCCTGGAGCGGGAGCTGCTGGAAGAATACGCCCAGCAGATCGGGTTGGAATAAACAAGAAAAACGCGCTGTGTCGTTGGACACGGCGCGTTTTTTGCTTCTGCTTTGGCACACGGGCCTTCGGCTCAGCAGGATCGAATTTGCAGGCGGCCGGCACTGGCACGGCCATGGCAGCGCTTACGCGCCCCACACCAGCCAGAGATACACATAGCCCGTCAGGACGGCTGCCAGCGTGAACGGAATGCCGATGCGCAGAAAATCACGGGTGCGCACCTGCTCACCCTGCTTGCGCAGGATGCCGATGGCTGCAATGTTGGCCGAAGCGCCAATGGGGGTCAGGTTGCCGCCCAGAGTTGCGCCCGTGAGCAGGCCGAAATAAAACAGCTCAGGCGGGAAGCCTGCACCGCCGTTCATCAGCCCGGCAATGCCCTGCACCACCGGCAGCATGGTGGCCACATAGGGGATGTTGTCGATGAAAGCAGAAAGGCCCACCGAGACGAATACCAGCAGGGTATAGAGACGGAAGGAATCATCACCGGAGAGGGTGTAGAACAGCTGGGCGGCGGCATCGATGACTCCGGCCTTGCGGATGCCCTCGATCAGGATGAACAGCCCGAACAACAGCAGCAGGGTGTCACAGTCCAGCTCCCGGGCCGCCAGCCGGAACGGCGCGAACGAGTGGCGGCGCAGGCAGGCGCGCAGGATGCCGAACAGGCAGACCCCTGCACAGATCAGCCCGCTGCGCAGGCCATAGAGCGCCAGCGGCAGCCCGCCCGCAGGCTGGGGCAGGAAGGAGGCCGCGATGAGCAGGCCCACCGTCAGCAGCATCAGGGCGGAGGGAACGGTGTCGGTGACCTCGGTCTCCACCGTGGCCGAGATGGGCTGGGTCTCGTGCCGGAAGGTGAACAGCAGCACGCCCAGAGAGGCCAGCGCCCCCAGCTCCACCCCGAAGAAGATGCCGGGCCTGCCCTCCATCCAGAAGAAATTGAAGAAGTTCATTCCCGCAAAGCCGCCCAGCAGGATGCTGGTGGTGTCACCCACAAGGGTGGCAGCTCCCTGCAGGTTGGAGGAGACCGCAATGGAAATGAGGACGGGCACGGGGGAGATCTTGAGCTTGCAGGCAATGGCAAGGCCCACAGGGGCCACCATGAGCACCGTGGCAACATTGTCCACAAAGGCGCTGATGACCCCGGCAAAGAGGGCCAGCATACACACGGCCCATTTCACGTTGGGCACCCGCACGATGAGCAGCTCGGCCAGCCGGGCGGGCATCCTGCTCTCAATAAAGAGGGAGACCGTGCCCATGGTGCCCGCCATCATCAGCAGGACATTGAAGTCCACGGCCCGGGCGGCATCCATCAGGGTAAAGTCCCACAGGCCCGCCGCGCCCAGAGCCAGAAACAGAGCGGCCCCGCCCAGCGCGGCAAAAGGCCGGTACTGCGGCAGGGCCAGCATCAGAAGATAGGTCAGCAGAAAAAGGATCAGTGCAGGAAGCATACGCAGTCCTCAGCTTTCGGGCCTGGCATCGGTGTCCTCGTCGATCATCCGGTATCCCACGCCCAGTTCGTTCAGAATATAGGTGTTGCGGCCGGGCACGCTGCCCAGCTTTTTGCGGATGTTTGCCATGTTGACCTGCAGCTTTTTGGTGCTGCCGCAGTCGGTATCGCCCCAGATGGCCCGCACGATGGCGGCATAGGTCATCACCCGGCCTGCATGTTCCGAGAGGAAGGCCACGATGTTGTATTCGGTCTGAGTCAGCTTGATCTCGGCACCGTCCACAAAGACCTTGCGGCGCTCATAGTTGATCTCAAGCCCCTGTGCCTGGAACACGCCGCCGGGCATTCCGCCCAGCACGCCGAAGCGGTTGGTGCGCAGGGCGGCGCGCACCCGGGCCAGCAGCTCGCCGGTGCCAAAGGGTTTGGTGATGTAATCGTTGGCTCCCAGATCCAGCGCTTCGATCTTGTCCTGCTCGGTGGTGCGGGCCGAGAGCACGACGATGGGGGTCAGGAACTTCTGCCGCACAAAACGGATGAGCTCCAGACCGTCCCGGTCAGGCAGGCCCAGATCCAGGATGATAAGGTCCGGATTGTGGGAGGTGAACAGGGTCTGACCCATGGCGCAGGTGTTGGCAACAAGGGCCTGATAGCCGTTGGTCTCCAGCAGCGTCTCAATAAAGCTGCAGATGTTGGCCTCATCTTCCACGACCAGAACCTTGAATTTGTTATTGCTCATCTTCATTTTCCTCCGTCTCAATCGATTCGGTCTCCAGCCAGAAGCGGATGCTGGTGCCCTCGCCCACCTTGCTCTCGGCCTGGATCTCGCCGCCGTGCGCCTTGACGATGGCGGCACAGACCGAAAGGCCGATGCCCATGCCGTGCTTGCCGCTGTCGGCCGCGGCATCGGCGGGCAGCACACCGGTGAACAGGGTGCGCAGGCGTTCCTTCGGAATGCCGCAGCCGTTGTCCGATACCTCAAACACCGCCCGGCTGCCCAGCGTGAACACCCGCAGGGTCAGCTGGGTCATCCCCTCGGCGTGGACGGCGGCATTCTCCAAAAGGTTCGTCAGCACCTGCGAGATCAGCATCGAGTCCATGGGGATCACGATGAAGCTGTCGGGCAGGTAGGTGGTAACGGGCACCTTGGGGTAGCGCTTCTGGAACCGTACCAGCACGGTATCGATCAGCTCGTCCAGCACGGTGGGGGTCTTTTGCACGGCTACCTGCCCGCCGTCAAAGCGGGTGACAGACAGCAGGTTCTCCACCATCCGGTTCAGCCACTGGGCATCGGAACAGGCTTCGCCAAGAAGTTTTAATTTTTGCTCTTTTTCCAGGCTGTCATAATTTTCAATGACCGTGGAACAGGCCCCGTAAATGGAAGTAAGGGGCGTGCGCAGATCGTGGGAGACGGCCCGCAGCAGGGTGGCCCGCATCTTTTCGGTCTCGCTCTCCATCCGCAGCTGTTCCTGCTTTTTGATGCGGGTGGTCAGGGTGCTGGTCATAATGGACACCACCAGCATCGCCATGCCCGAGAACAGGTTTTCCGGCAGAGTGAAGTTGAAGGCAAAGTAAGGGGAGCGGAACGCAAAATTCACGGCCAGCACGCCGATCAGGGAAGCCACCACGCCCCACACATAACCATCCGTATAGACCGAGATCAAAAAAACTGCAAGAACAAACACCATCGATGCAACGCCATCGATCCGGCCGGTGATCTGCTGTGTGCCGGTTACGATGAGAAAGGCGGCGCACAGCACAGCGGCCAGGACCAGCGCGTCGTGCCAGCGGGTCTTCTGCTTCATGGGGATCCCTCCATATCTATTCTACTCCAGATGAAAAGTATACCATACTTTTCCTAAAGATGCAGTAAAGGCTGAAAAAAGAGCTGTTGTTCCGGGGCGAAAAACGCCGGAGGGTGCGTAAAAAATGAAGGAGAAACCACAAAAGGCCCCGGAATGCGCTTCCGAGGCCTTTTGTGGTTTTGGGATATTCAGAACTTCTGCCAAGATGCGGAACTCGGCAGAAGGGGGTTGGCGCTTACTGCAGCAGCAGGCTGTCAGCGTTCTGGCCGTCGATGGTCAGGTGGACTTCAGTGCCGTTGTGGGTCAGCAGGAGGGTCTCGCCGCCGTGCTGCAGCAGGGCATCGACCGAAACGCGGCTCACCGCGCCGGGGGTGTTGGTGCCGATGGTCTGGAACACGATGGTCTTTACGCCATCCGCAGCCATGGCCTCCAGTGCCTCAAAGGAGCCGGTCAGGCTGGCACCGTCCTGCTTTGTGGTGTAGGTCACGGTGTCGTTCTGACGGGTCTCATCAAACAGCACCTGCGTGCTGGCAAGGTCGATGACGTAGAGCTTGGGGGTGCTCACATCGTCCTTGGCGGTGTTCTGGGTGTCAGCGGGCGTGTCGGGCTGCACGGGGGCAGGTTCCGGCTGCACAGGGGTGGGTTCCGGAGTAGGTTCCGGGGTGGGTTTCGGCTGCACCGGGGTGGGGTCCGGAGTAGGTTCCGGAGTAGGTTTCGATTCCAGTTTGGGCAGCACCTCATCGTGCACGGCCTTGCAGCCGGGCACACTGCACTTATAGTAAACGTGGCCCTCCTGCTTCGGCGTGGGCTCTACCCGCTCCTTCGTGTCGTCCACCTTCCATGCATGGTTGGTGTCGGTGGCAAGCTCACTGGTGTAGCCGTTGTCTTTCAGCCACTTGGCATTGTGCAGGGTGTCGTACCGTTCGCCGCCGATGATTTTATGCAGATCATACCAGTTATTATAGATTGTTTCGATTTTTTCGCCTTTCTTTTTCGTGGTAGAATTTCGGAACAGGTTCAGAACGACAGAACCGTCTTCGCCAAATTTGGAGCTTCCGTCTGCATTGTACTGGATCTGTTCGTCATCTTTTTTAAGAGTATATCCTTTTCCGATGGTTGCCGCATTGCTGCCGGTGGTATAAGCGTTGATGACAGTATTGCCAGTGCTTGCGTTGATGTTAAGAACAAGATCCGCGTTTGTGTTTCGACCACCGGCACTTTGATTGCCAATAGCAGGAACATCAGAAGTGTAATGGTCGTCCCCTCGATTGATGACATTCAGGGTGCCGCCCAGGATATTGATGGTGGTGGTAAAAGGATAGCTGACACCATCAGGGAGAATAACGTAACCCAGAGAACCGATTGCAGGATGGGAACCGGAACCAACTGCGGTAACATTTGCCTTGTCACAGATGGTAATGTTCGTGTTGAGGTTTTTATAGTTATCAGGATTGTCGCTGGGGTAAAGCCGTCCGCCGCTGCCAATTGCGACGCTATCATTGTGGGCCTCTGCTGCAACGGTGGCATCCCCTGAAATTGTGATATCACCACCGGCGTTTCGTCCGCCGCCAATGCCTGCACCATATTCGGACCAGGCTATAACATTTGCGTGGTCGGTAATGGTAACTTTACCATAACCCTTTGTGTAGTTGCCTCCGTCACCACCGACGCCGATGCCAGCACCGGCGTCGCCGCTTGCAATTACAGTGGCATCTCCTTTGATGGTAATGTCTGTACCATCAGAACTGCCACCGCCGCCAATGCCGGCAGCACGCCTCCCGCTGACCGCTGTGATTTTGCCGCCAGTGACTGTGATATGAGAGGTGTCCTGGCATTCTCCACCACCAATACCGGCACCGTATTCTCCACCCTTTGCAAGGAGACTGCCCTTGCTGCCGTCCGCAGCTTTGTTGTCGTCTTTAATGGTAAGTGTACCCGTTCCGTCACTGTCGTTTTTCTCAAGACCGGCGTGCTTTTCACCACCCTTCAGGATGTTGTCTCCGTCCAGTTCAATTTCCGTGTCGCCTTTGCCCTTTACCGTGAGAGCCGCTTTGTGGTTTTCATAGCCATCATTACTGCGGTCAATATTCACATTGTCCAGCACAAACGAAAAAACCTGCTCGGCCTTCTTGGCAAAGTTGTTGACAATGGTGATGACATTATCGGTCGGCTCTGCGGAGGTGCTGGTGCTGCTGTTGTCAGCCTGTGCTGCGGGGGCAGAGGGAACGGTCGGCTCATCTTCCTCCTCCTGCTGCTCTTCCTTCTCCTGCTTTTCCTCCTCCTGCTCTGCGGAAGGCTCCTGTGTGGGCTTGGGAGCTTCTGCCTTTGCCTTGACAGGCTCCGGGGTCACGTTCTCTTCGGTTTTCTCTTCGGTGAGCTCCTGCTGCGGGGTGTCCTCTTTGCGCTCCTCGGTGGGTGTGGTTACCGGCTTCGGTGCAGTGTCCCCGGCGGTATTCTCGCTCTTGGGGGCTTCCGTCTCGTTTACTGCGGGGGCGTTGCTCCCGTCTGCTTCCTGCGTGGCGGGGGAAGCGTCGGCCTTGACGCGGTCATCTGTTTCGCCCTCACTGCGGGTTCCGCCCCGGATGACGACGCTGTCAAGGCCGTCTTTGTAGATATCATTACCCTGTTTGACGGTGACTACACCGGCATCGCTGACGTTAACATCCACACTGCCCTCATTGATGTAGTAGGTGGCCGCGAATGCGGGGGCCGCAATGGATGTCACAATGGACAACATCGCTGCTGTAGAAAGCACCCGCAATGCAAGATTCTTCGCTCTCATAAACAGTCCTCCCAAAAATTACACGGTGTCGATCCATGACAGAAAATGTCATAAAAAAATCGCAGCTTCAATATAGTTCGGGGGGGGGAGGTCAAGAGAAAAATTGTGATTTTGTGCAGAACGACGAACGATTTTGTTGAAAATGACAAGAAAAGTTTCAAAAAATGAGACCGTTCCCGCAAAAACCGGGAGCGTTACCGGAACCGGTACCAGATATTCGGAACAGAACAGGGCGGCGGCACGGGAGAGGAAAAGGCACTGCACCGGCACAGAAAAGTGTGCGCAGAGCATCCCGGAATGCCCAAACCCATGGATTCTTTTCCGGTTTTATGCTATTATAAAGAATAAGAGCAAGGAGAGAGCGCTCTCAGGGATAAGAGAAAACGTAACGTTGCAATAGAAGGAGAAGAGGATCATGGGAAAATATTTTGGAACCGATGGCTTCCGTGGCGAGGCCGGTGTGAACCTGACCGCCGACCACGCCTACAAGGTGGGCCGTTTTCTGGGCTGGTATTATAATGCACTGCGGGAGCGCAGCGGCAACAACGAGCCTGCCCGCATCGTCATTGGCAAGGATACCCGCCGCAGCTCGTACATGTTCGAGTACAGCCTGGTGGCGGGCCTGACCGCTTCCGGTGCGGATGCCTACCTGCTGCACGTCACCACCACCCCCAGCGTGGCCTACATTGCCCGCGTGGATGATTTTGACTGCGGCATTATGATCTCCGCCAGCCATAACCCGTTCTACGACAACGGCATCAAGCTGATCGACTGCTACGGCGAAAAGATGCCCGAGGAGACCCTGCTGCTGGTGGAGGACTACATCGACGGCAAGCTCCATGTCTTTGATCAGGACTGGCCGGAGCTGCCCTTTGCCCACCGGGAGCACATCGGCTGCACCGTGGACTATGTGGCGGGCCGCAACCGCTACATGGGCTACCTGATCAGCCTGGGCATCTACTCCTTCAAGGGCATCAAGGTGGGTCTGGACTGCGCCAACGGTGCCAGCTGGAACATTGCCAAGAGCGTGTTCGATGCACTGGGCGCAGACACCTATGTCATCAACAACCAGCCCAACGGCCTGAACATCAACCTGAACGCAGGTTCCACCCACATCGAGGGTCTGCAGAAGTTTGTGGTGGAAAAGGGTCTGGATGTGGGCTTTGCCTATGACGGCGATGCAGACCGCTGCCTCTGCGTGGATGAAAAGGGCAATGTGATCACCGGTGACCACATCCTGTACATCTATGGCTGCTACATGAAGGAGCGCGGCAAGCTGCTGACCAACACCGTTGTCACCACAGTCATGTCCAACTTTGGCCTGTACAAGGCCTTTGATGAGCAGGGCATCGGCTACGCCAAGACTGCCGTGGGTGACAAGTATGTCTACGAGTATATGGCAAAGAACGGCTGCCGCATCGGCGGTGAGCAGAGCGGCCACATCATCTTCTCCAAGTACGCCAGCACCGGTGACGGCATCCTGACCAGCTTGAAGATGATGGAGGTCATGCTGGCCAAGAAGAAGCCTCTGAGTGCGCTGGCCGCCCCGCTGAAGATCTACCCGCAGGTGCTGGAGAATGTCCGTGTGACCGATAAGAAGGCCGCGCAGGACGATGCCGCCGTGCAGGCTGCTGTCAAGGCGGTGGCCGAGGCACTGGGCGATACCGGCCGCATCCTTGTCCGGGAGTCCGGCACCGAGCCGGTGGTCCGTGTGATGGTGGAGGCCCCCGACCACGACACCTGCCAGAGGTACGTTTCTCAGGTGGTGGATGTCATCAAGGCACAGGGCTACAGCGTCTGACGCTGAGCCGGAAAGAGAGCGCAGGATGAAGAAGTTCAAACGGATGCTGGCGGGGCTGGCCTGTGTGCTGGCGGTCTGCCTGTGTACCCCCACCGCTTTTGCGGCAAAGGTCATCGTCTATTTTGATGCCAACGGCGGTATCTGTACCTCTGCTGCGGAGCGCACCAATGCCGACGGCCAGCTGACGAGCCTGCCCACCGCCACCATGGAGGGCTATACCTTCGATGGCTGGTACACCACCGGTACGGATGATGTTACCGGTTTTCCCATTGATGTGCAGGTCAAAACCAACGATACGGCGTTTGGTGCGGATACCACCGTCTATGCCCACTGGTCGGCCAATGGCGGCAGTGCGGAAGTGGTGGAGGAGAAAGAGGTAGACCCGGACACCCTTCTTACAACGATGGGGCTGGCGGCCGGAAGCGTCGTTCTGGTGCTGCTGGCAAGCCTGGCACTTTGAGAGGAGCGGACATGCAGCAGAACTTAAAATTTCCGGCGCAGTGCACCGTCATTCCCGCTGAGGAGCTGGAGCAGGTCTCCGGCGGCGCTCCTGCCTGGGTGGGAGCGCTGAAGGATCAGATCCGCCCCTACTGGCAGAAGGCAAAGCCCTATCTGGCCTTTGGCATCGAGTGCGGCAAGGCCTTTGTGCAGGTCATTGCGGCGGCATACAGCATCTACATCTATGGCCGGATCATTCAGGACTCCATGCACGGCATCAAGGACAGCCTGAACTGGTTCAAGGGCCTGAACTGAAAATATCGGGATATGAAACGTCCCCCTGCGCCGTTCGTGGTTTGAACGGTGCAGGGGGACGTTTGTTTGTATCGCTGTCAGGCAGGTTTCTTATCTGCAAGTGCTTTTACTTCGTCGAGAGAAAGCTCTGTACACTCAGCAATCGTTTCCAGATTCAGCTGCCCCAAAGCCAGCATCTTCTTTGCTGTCCGTACAGCCTTTTGATACTCGGCATCTCTTGCGGATTCTCGCGCAACCTCTTCAAATGCTCTGCACATCTGTGATCTCCCTCCTTCGGTTTCTTTCAGATAGCGTACCTCTTTGGCAAGAAGCGGGTTCAACATTTTGTTCGGGTCGGTACAGTTCATGTCATGCATCAAACGTCCAACGGGATGCTCCAAATCACGGAATGCGCCATTCACATAAATGATATGAGCTCCATCACCGAACGCGGTGTGTTGCAGCTCTGTGACGGTTCTCTCTACATGATATAACGGCAGGCCTGCACCATATTTGTCATGCTCAGTGATGAAGATGACATAGGTGTCCACCAATGCGTCAAAATCTTCACCTTTTTCCAGTAACGTCCGGTCGATGACACTGCTGTGGAAGCGCGCCCGGCGGACGCTGGCACCCTTGTCTGCCCGCTGGACCTCGATGTCCAGTACGCGGCCCTCGGTATCTACAGCCCGGATGTCCAATTTGATGGAGCGCTTGGTTGCGCTTTTGTATTCCACCTGAGCCTCGGTGCACTGAACCTTGATGTCGTTGCGCTCAAGAATCGTGCGCAGGATATATTCCACAGGCTCGATTTTTTCATCCAATGCTTCTGAAAAGAAATCATCGTCCATCAGCCGCAGTCCCTTCAGGAGCTCGAGATAATGCTGATACTGGTCCTTCATGGCAGGATACCTCTCTTTATAAGGTGTGCGGCTGTTTCTGATTCTAAATTATCATAATCCTGTTGAAAATGCAAGTAGCAAACCCCTTAGTCATCCGTGCTGTCGAGCTTCAGCACGGCGGTAAAGGCTTCACTGGGCAAGGAGACGCTGCCGAGCTGGCGCATCTTCTTTTTGCCCTCCTTCTGCTTTTCCAGCAGCTTCTTCTTGCGGGAGATATCGCCGCCGTAGCACTTGGCCAGCACGTCCTTGCGCATGGCCTTGACGGTCTCGCGGGCGATGATCTTGCCGCCGATGGCGGCCTGCACCGGGATCTCAAACAGGGTGCGGGGAATGTTATCACGCAGCTTTTCGCAGATGCGGCGGCCCTTGGCGTAGGCGTTGTCCCGGAACACGATCATGGAGAGCGCGTCCACGGGGTCGCCGTTCAGCAGGAAGTCCAGCTTGACCAGATCGCTCTCGCGGTACTCCTTGAACTCGTAGTCGTAGCTGGCGTAACCGCGGCTGCGGCTCTTGATGGCATCGAAGAAGTCGTAGACGATCTCGCCCAGAGGCAGGGCGTAGTGCAGATCCACGCGGACATCGTCCAGATACTTCATGTCGATGAGCACGCCGCGCTTCTGCTGGCACAGATCCATCAGGGCACCCACGTAATCGTTGGGGGTGTAGAGGTGGACATCCACAAAGGGCTCCTCCTGCTTGACGATGTTGGAGGGGTCCGGGTAGCTGGACGGGTTGTCGATCATCTCCACAGTGCCGTCCGTCATGGTCAGGCGGTAGCGGACGCTGGGGGTCGTGGTGATGATATCCAGGTCAAACTCCCGCTCGAGACGCTCGGTGATGATCTCCATGTGGAGCAGGCCGAGGAAGCCGCAGCGGAAACCAAAGCCCAGCGCCGCACTGGTCTCCGGCTCAAAGGTCAGGCTGGCATCGTTGAGCTGCAATTTTTCCAGCGCGTCTTTCAGATCGGGGTAGTCCGCGCCGTCAGCGGGGTAGATGCCGCAGAACACCATCGGCGTCACGGTGCGGAAGCCGGGCAGCGGCTCCGGCGTGGGGTTGGCTGCCAGCGTGACGGTATCGCCGACGCGGGTGTCGCGCACCGTCTTGATGCTGGCGGTCAGATAACCGACCTCGCCGGCCTCCAGCTTGTCGCAGGGGGTCAGGCTGGTCGCACCCATGTGGCCGACCTCGACAAGCTGGAACTCGGCACCGGTGCTCATCAGGCGGATGGTATCGCCGGGCCGGACGGTGCCCTCAAAGATGCGCACATAGACGATGACGCCCTTATAGCTGTCGTAGATGGAGTCGAAGATCAGGGCCTTCAGCGGAAGCGTCGGGTCGCCGGTGGGGGCGGGAACGTCCCGCACGACGCACTCCAAAACGTCCTTAACGCCGATGCCCAGCTTGGCGGACACGCGCGGGGCCTCCATGCAGGGCAGGCCGATGACATCCTCGACCTCTTTGGCAACGGCGTCCGGGTCGGCGCTGGGCAGGTCGATCTTGTTCAGGATGGGCACGACCTCCAGATCATGGTCAAGCGCCAGATAGCAGTTGGCCAGTGTCTGGGCCTCCACGCCCTGGCTGGCGTCCACCACCAGCACGGCACCCTCGCAGGCGGCCAGACTGCGGCTGACCTCGTACTGGAAGTCCACATGGCCCGGGGTGTCGATGAGGTTGAACTCATA
>OLOX01002616.1_pt1 | contig 14735 bp, 8 predicted proteins | sample 1672091 | NCBI WGS metagenome assembly OLOX01 (sample SAMEA3136644, study PRJEB25190) | human gut metagenome | reverse complement strand
TGCTCTTCCGATCTCCAGCTCCGCAACCTCAATAATATCCCCCGTGATTGCCTTGAGGTTGCGGAGCTGGAGGGCGTACTCTTTCAGTTTCAAAGAGATGAGATTAGCCATACGGGCGGTATTCTCGCTGCTGTTCGTCTCCGGCATGGCAGATTTGGGCACAAGGCCGTATTTGGAAACGATGTCCGCCACTCCGGTGAATGTGCCGCCGTCGCTCAACGGATGTTTCAGCAGCCATTCCACCGTCTTGTCGTCCAACGGTTTGTCGGCAGTGTCGATGATGCCTTGCAGGAAGAGATTGGATTTCTCCAACTGGTCCCAGAAGAAGGGATAGACTTCGGAGAACTCGAAAGACTGGAAACCGTATTCGGCAAGAGTCTTGGCACGCATCACATTCAGCCCCGTAAACAGCCAGCAGCGGCCAGACGACTTCTGGTCGGTGATGCCTTTGGATTCTACCTTGATGGAGAAGTGGGTATCCATGCCCTGCATATTCTCCTGGTTGAGTGCCAGTTTACGGATGTCATTATTGCCTATGGCATTGCGGAGCGCCTTGTCGGCAGCCGTGCCTTGATAACTTTGCTTGATTTGTCCAAGCATTTCGGGGCTGATACCCCCTTTTCCCTCTTGTGCCTGCACAGAGAACAGTGCGGCACTCAGAACAATTACAGATAAAAATCGTTTCTTCATTCAGATTATGTGTTTTTAGTTATTGATGTCTTGCTTCGTGAAGCAGACAAAAGTAATGTCTTTTTTGATAATTTTAGTGACATCTTTAGATTTATTATCTATTACAGTGAAAACTATTCGGGATAAAATAGTTTCCTTTGCACCCACATTTCGTACGACATGAAAAGATATATACTAAGCATTATCGCACTGGTGCTGTTCGCCACCACCTTTTATGCCCAGGAACAGACTGCGGCCGCCACAAACGACAGCGTTCCTGCACTGACCAAAAAAGAACTACGCAAGCAAAAGGTAGCGCGTCGGAATCTGCATTACAATATTCTGGGCGGACCCAGCTACACCCCCGACTTCGGTGCCGTGCTGGGAGGAAGCGCCCTAATGACCTTCCGTATGAACCCCAGCGACACCACGCAGCTGCGCTCCGTAGTGCCCATGGCCATCGCCTTCATGTTCAACGGTGGCATCAATCTCTTCTCCAAACCGCAACTCTTCTTTAAGGGCGACCGTTTCCGTATCTTCGGAAAGTTCAGCTATAAAAATACGGAAGAAAACTTTTACGGCATCGGCTATAATACCAATAAAGATTATGTACGAAGCGACAGTACCAGCAAATACCGGTACAGCGGCGTGCAAATCAACCCCTGGTTCCTTTTCCGACTGGGCAACAGCAATATCTTTGCCGGACCTCAAATCGACATCAATTACGACCACTTGACGGAGCCCGGCAAGTTCTTGGTGGACGAACCCTCGTACAAAGAGGCAGGCGGTACGGCTAATGGCTATAACAACTTCAACTCCGGCCTCGGTTTCCTGCTGACATACGACAGCCGTGACGTCCCTGCCAACGCCTACCGTGGTATGTATCTGGATTTCCGCGGCATGATGTACGCCAAGTTCATCGGCAGCGACCAGACCTTCTACCGCCTAGAGATAGACTACCGCCAATACAAGTCACTGGGCAAGCGCAGGGTGCTCGCGTGGACGGCACAGACCAAGAACGTGTTCGGTGACGTCCCTCTGACGCAATATGCCCTCACCGGAACGCCTTTCGACCTGCGCGGCTACTACATGGGGCAATATCGCGACAAGTCCTCGCATGTGGTCATGGCAGAGTACAGACAGATGCTCAATACCGACCGCAGCACTTGGGTGAAGCGGATGCTCAACCACATAGGTTTTGTAGCCTGGACCGGCTGCGGCTTCATGGGCCCCACTCCCGGCAAGATAGAGGGTGTACTGCCCAACTATGGTGTAGGTCTACGCATTGAGGTACAGCCACGCATGAACGTCCGCCTGGATTTAGGCAAAAACACGGTAAACAACCAGATGTTGTTTTACTTCAATATGACAGAAGCGTTTTGAGTAACGCCCTGCCTACCTGCCCATCCCTTTCCTATGGAGAATGATGTTTGAAAGCCTTTAATCGCCTCTCACTCACAAGGTTATTCAAGCTCACCTCTATAGGAAGCTCACTTCCTTATAACATCGGAACACCTTGAGAAACAAACATTTTATTTTTCTTTTATTTTTCTTGCATCGGTAAAAGATTATCCATACTTTTGGCAATCACATTTCTTTTTATCAAAAAAGAAAGCAAACGAGCGGATACATGAAAGCCCTTGAAGTACTCTTCTGGATAAGTTTATTCATAGTGTTCTATACTTATATAGGATATGGTATACTATTATATATCCTGGTCAAGATAAAAGAATGTTTCCGTAAGCCTGCGCCCCGTCCGATGCCTGCCGACGATGCTTTACCCCCATTGACGCTATTTATCGCCGCCTACAACGAAGAAGATGTAGTGGATGAAAAAATGCGCAACTGCCTGGAGCTGGATTATCCCGCCGACAAGCTACGCATCCTCTGGGTGACCGACGGCAGCAACGACCATACCAACGAACGCCTCTCCCACTGGCCGCAAGCCATCGTCCTCCACCAACCCCAACGCCAAGGCAAGACAGCCGCCCTGAACCGCGGTATACATTTCGTAGAAACGCCCCTTGTCGTGTTCACCGATGCCAATACTCACCTCAACCGCGAAGCCCTGCGGGAGATAGTGCACGCCTTCACCGACCCTAAAGTGGGATGCGTGGCAGGCGAAAAACGTATCGCCGTGCAAAGCAAGGACAATGCTGCCTCGGGGGGAGAAGGGCTATACTGGAAATACGAATCCACCCTCAAAGCGCTCGACGCACGCCTCTATTCGGCAGTAGGCGCAGCGGGTGAACTGTTTGCCGTGCGCCGCGAGCTGTTCGAGGAAATGCAGACAGATACGCTGCTCGACGACTTCATACTCTCCCTGCGCATCGTCATGCAGGGACACACCATTGCCTATTGTGCCAATGCCTATGCCGTAGAAAGCGGCTCGGCAGACATGCGCGAGGAAGAAAAGCGCAAGGTGCGCATCGCTGCCGGGGGCTTGCAATCCATCTGGCGGCTGCGTCCGCTGCTCAACCCATTCCGTTACGGTACATTCTGTTTCCAATATATTTCCCACCGGGTGCTGCGCTGGTCGCTCACTCCTATCCTATTGTTCCTATTGCTTCCCCTCAACACAATTCTCATCTTTACGACAAGCACGCCATTACTGTATGCCATCATCTGGCTGTTACAAGCTCTTTTCTACCTCATGGGAAGTTGGGGGTACTACCTTTCAATGAAGCATATAAAAAACAAGATACTTTTCATCCCCTACTATTTCCTCTTCATGAACGTCAACGTCATACGAGGATTCAACTACCTGCACAAGCGCAAAGGCAATGCAAGCGGCGCATGGGAGAAGGCCAGAAGGGCATGAAACTAATACTGTAAGAATGAAAAACATTTTGAAACAAGCTGAAAACGCCGAGAGACTGTTGAAGCTGACGTCAGATACCATGCTCCTTCTGAACCGGGACGGCATTTGCATGGACATCGCAGTGTACAATGTAAACCTTTGGTTCATGAAGGAAGAAAAGCTGCTGGGCAAGAATCTGCTCCAACTGATACCGCCGTCCACTTACTACCAAGTATATCCGGAGTTCAAGAAGGTACTGACGCAAAAGGTACGTTCAGTCCATAATTACGAAATGACACTGGGTCACACTACCTATTACTTTAAATGCATCATGTACCCGTACGACGGCATGGTCCTCTGCCAGTACCGCGACATCACAGAACGCAGCCAGCGCAAACTGGAACTCGAAAAGAAAAACCACGAGCTCAACGAAATACAAAAGGCCGCCCTCATCGGAAACTGGCAATACGATACCCAGACCCGCATATTCTGTTATGCAGGCCATACGGGCATCATGTGTTCGGAAGAGGTGCAGCACATCAATATGGACAATTATCTGGAACTCATCCTTCCTGAAGACCGGAAAAGCTTTACCGGCTGGATGAAAGAGAATCTGAAAGGCAAGATGGAAAACAGCGTGGACTACCGCATCTTCCTCCAAGGAAACATTTTCTATATCCGCCTCAAAGCGTTTGCCCGCGAACGGCAGAAAGACGGGAATGTCACTATAGAAGGATACATACAGAACATTACCGACATACAGAAACGGCGCAACGACATCAATCTGCTGACACATGCCATCAACAACTCCACCGAGGACATTTATTCGGCACACGAAGACGGCACGCTGATATTCTGCAACCGTTGCTTCAAGGAACGGCATGGCATCGGTAATGGCCAAGACATCACCCGGATGAAGATATACGACCTGCCCTCATACGGCAGGGATGAAACATCCTGGAAAGAGTTTGCCAACCGTGTCAAACGTGGAGAGACGAACCACGGATACATCGTCTACCATCCGCTGCCCAAGCGTCCGGAAGTACTCGCCATTGAAGGAAACGCTTATTGGGTGACAAGCGACAAAGGGGAAGGAACCATCTGGACATTCGGAAGAGACGTATCGACACGCATCCGGCATGAGCAGCAAATCAAACAGTTCAACCAGATTTTGGACAAAATCATCGAAAACCTCCCGGCAGGCATTGTTGTGAAGGACATCAACAACAACTTCAAGTACCTCTACCGCAACCGCGAATCATATAACCGCGAAATCCCCATACAAGAGGCATTGGAAAAGGATGACTTTGACTTTTATCCCCTGGATACTGCCCAGGAAAAGAGGGCGCAAGACATCGAAATAGCCAGAACCGGCAAAGAGATGCACTGGATTGCGGAAGAACGCGACGGAAACGGAAATCCCATCTATCTGGACAAACGGAAGATGAAGATTGAAAGCAACGACTTCTCCCCCATCCTGCTGAACATCGAATGGGACATCACGGAAATGGAACAGATGAAACGGGAACTGCTCGTAGCCAAGGAGAAAGCCGAGACCTCCGACCGGCTCAAATCTGCCTTTCTCGCCAACATGAGCCACGAGATACGCACACCGCTCAATGCCATTGTAGGCTTCTCACGAATTATTGCCGAAAGTACCGACGAGGAAGAACGGCTAGGCTATTACGAAATAGTGGAATCGAACAACGAACGCCTGCTCCAGCTCATTAACGAAATCCTCGACTTATCAAAAATAGAATCGGGCATCGTGGAGTTCACCATCACGCCCGTACGCCTCCATCCACTCTGCAAGGAGATACACGACGCACATATTTTCCGCTGTCCCGAAGGAGTGGAACTGATATACGAACCCTCTGACGAGAATATCGTGATTGACGGAGACAAGAACCGGATTTTCCAGGTCATTTCCAATCTGATAGGCAATGCCTTCAAGTTCACCACCACCGGGCACATCAGTTACGGGTATCGCCAGGAAGGCAAGTATGTAGCATTCCACGTCACCGATACGGGTATGGGCATTGCACCGGACAAGGTGGACCGGGTATTCGAACGTTTCGTCAAGGTGAACAACTTTGCCCAGGGCACCGGATTGGGACTTTCTATCTGCAAAACCATCATCGAACGTCTGGGTGGCAACATATCCGTCACTTCAGAGGTGGGTAAAGGCACCACATTTACTTTTGTTCTCCCGCTGGAATCCACCAGCAAAACAGAGGCGGAAAAGAAAGAAGAGGACAACCAGGAAACGACAGCAGAGACACACTCCACAGAGCAGAGGGGCAAAAATGCAGCCCCCGGAGATTCCCCGAAGAATGAAGAGGTCGGAGCACTCCCTACCCCTCCTTCCAAGACCATCCTGATTGCCGAAGATACAGAAAGCAACTTCATCCTAATTAACGCCATTTTAGGCCGACTCTATCGGCTGAAACATGCCAAAGACGGCATGGAAGCCGTAACGATGTTCGAGGAAGTCCACCCCGACCTCATCTTGATGGACATGAAAATGCCCAACCTTGGCGGAATCGACGCCACTCGCATCATCCGTGAACTGGTACCGGACATCCCCATCATCGCCCTTACGGCCTATGCCTACGAGCACGACAAGCAAGCTGCCCTGGAAGCAGGTTGCAACGACTTCCTTACCAAACCCTTCACTCAAGAAGTGCTGAAGGAAACCATCAAGAAATGGCTGGATGATAAAGGATGACTGAAAAACAGTCATCCTCCACTTTATGCAAAAATATCACTTCGCTGGATATAAGCAATCACATCCCCTTTATTGACCACATCCCCTTGCTTGGCACAGACTTCCACCACACGTCCGGTAAATCCGGTCCATATCTTCTCGTATTCGCCCCACGGCGTAGAGATGTAGCAGAACACCTCATCATGCTGGTACTTGCGTCCGATGAAAGGAGCAGAAGAAGGACCTTCGACGGAAACCTCCCAAAGCACTTGCCCCTTGGAAGGCGCGATTATCGGGTCTGCCTTGGCACGCTTCAGCTTCTTGATTTCTTCTTCCGAGTATCCGTTTTTGGCCATCGCCGCATCCTTGGCACGCTGCAGGTCATCCTCAAAACGTTTCTTGGCAACGCCGGATTTATAGTCGCGATACTGCCGGTCGTGCATGGCAAGCTCGAAGAGTTCCTCGTCATCATCGCCATATTCCCAACCGTTTTCGTCCATCTCTTTCCGGTATGTATCCAGAGCATCCGGGTAGTTCAGCTGCGGGTCCGTATCCACGAACTCAAAGCCTTTGGACTTAGCCAGTTCCACTATCTCGGGCGCTAAAGTACCGGGGAGGCGTCCACTCTTGCCCAGAATCATGTCCCACGTATGGTTGTCTATCATCGTCCAACGCTCCTCTCCCTTTACCTGCTGCATGAGGTTCATCAAAGCCACATTCTTCACATACTGGCTGAAAGGAGTCACCAAAGGAGGATAACCCAGCTTGGGCCATACATATTCCACTTCGTCGAACAGCATGACGAGCAGGTCGTCCAGACTGAGTTCCGGCTCGTTCTTACCGCGCAGTATCATGTTGATGCCGGAATGCACTCCCTTCAAGTCGGCCATCATGGAGCCCATCATGCCACCCGGCAAACCGCACTTCAGCAAGAGTGAGGACATATGTTTATTGGTGGGGTCCATGAAATAACCCAAGAACTCGTCAATGAACTCCTGCGTCATGGCACGGGCTTTCATGTAGGCTTTCATGTTTATGTCGGGCACTTGGAAACCCAGGTCTTTCAGCATGGCCTGCACGGAGATGATGTCCGGATGAACCTTGCCCCACGACATGGGTTCCATCGCCACATCGATGATGTCGGCACCGTTCTCACAGACTTCGAGAATGGAAGCCATGGAAAGTCCGGGACCGCTATGCCCGTGGTATTGTATCAGCACATCGGGGTGCTTCTCCTTAATGGTTCTGACAAGCTGTCCCAGCATACCCGGACGTCCGATGCCCGCCATATCCTTCAAGCAGATTTCAGGTGCCCCGGCTTCAATCAACCGGTCGGCAATACTGGCATAGTATTCCACCGTATGGACGGGAGAATACGTGATGCAGAGCGTAGCCTGCGGTATCATGCCCGCTTCCAGAGCATATTTGATAGAAGGAATTATATTCCGCGTCTCGTTCAATCCGCAGAAGATACGGGTAATGTCCACACCCTGGGCATGCTTCACCTTGTACATCAGCCGGCGCACATCTGCCGGAACGGGATACATGCGCAGTGCATTTAGCCCGCGGTCGAGCATATGCGTCTGTATGCCTGCTTCCCTAAAAGGTGCGGTAAAGGCGCGTACAGCCTTGTTGGGATTTTCACCATACAGAAGGTTTACCTGCTCAAAAGCTCCTCCGTTTGTTTCAACGCGTGCAAAACAACCCATTTCAACTATCAACGGAGCAATACGTACCAACTGGTCTACCCGGGGTTGATACTTACCGGACGACTGCCACATGTCCCGGTAAACAAGACTGAATTTAATTTCCTTTTTCATCATAGTCAATAATAAGAGATTTTCCTTCGGTTAACTTAACATATACAAATATAAAGGATTATTCTGACATATAGTCAAGAATAACCCTTAAAAATTCATCAGAAGCAATATGTTATATATCATATTGCTACTATCAAATTATTATCAGATGAAATCTTTCAATTCATCCTGCAACTTCTGGCGCGTAAAGAAGATGCGGCTTTTCACCGTTCCGAGCGGAAGGCCGAGGCGTTCGGCAATCTCGCGGTACTTGAAACCGGACACATGCATGGAGAAAGGGACTTTATAGTCGCGTGGAAGGGCATTGACGATGCGATGCATTTCTTTCAGGTCGTAGGCACCCTCGGTACTGGCAAAACCAGAGTCCTGGGGCATGCTGAGGTGATACTGATTGTCCGTCTGGTCCACAAAAGTCTGTTCGCGAACTATTTTCCGGTAATTATTGATAAAGATGTTGCGCATAATGGTATACATCCAACCTCTGAAATTGGTGTCGGGTTCAAATTTGTCTTCGTTATCCAAAGCCTTGAGAGATGTCTCTTGCAACAAATCATTCGCTTCTTCCCGGTCGGCTGTCAACTTGTATGCAAAGCGAAGCAGTTCTTCTTGCACTGCAAGCAAATCTTTTCTAAAACTGTAAGTATTCATACTTTGCTCAATTTTTAAATAGTTAATAATGGTTTAGGTTTTACGATTGCAAGTATAAGGAAGATTTGAAGCCCCGGGGGACGGAATACGGTTTTTATTAGGGGTGAAAACTATCATTTGACAGTTTACACCCCCTCTCTGATAGTTTACGGGTGATATTATATACTGAAAACCATCATTTTTCCGAAGATTTCGTAAATGTTACGTGATTTTTTTATAGCTTTGCCTACATATAGGAAAACACTTTTATTACATAAAAACACTTTATTTTATGAAATCATTTCAATTTAAGTCACTTCTTCTGCTGGCTGCCCTCATCATTTCCCTGCCCTCCTTCGGACAAGGACTGAAGGCGTTCAAGCTGAAGAACGGTCTTTCCGTATATATATGGGAAGATGAATCCAAATCGGACGTGTTCGGACTGGTAGGCGTACGTGCCGGTTCCATCAACGACCCCGAAGAGTACACGGGACTTGCACACTACCTGGAGCACGTCATGTTTAAAGGAACAGACAAGATAGGCGCGCTGAACTGGACGGAAGAAGAACCGATCTACAAGGAAATCATCGCCAAGTACGACCAGATGGCCGAAGAAGCCGACCCGGCAAAAAAAGAAGCCATCAGCAAGGAAATCAATGAGCTGACCGTCAAAGCTGGAAAATTGGGACTTCCCAACGAATACTCCAACCTGATGGAAAGCATGGGTGCCAAAGGGGTGAATGCAGGCACCTACTATGACTGGACCTTCTATCACAGCTCCTTCCCTGCCTATCAGATAAACAAATGGCTGGAAATCTCCTCACAACGTTTCCTGCATCCCGTATTCCGTTCCTTCCAGTCGGAGCTGGAAAACGTGTACGAAGAATATAACCGTTCACAAGATGACCAGGGACGTGCACAGAACCAGTTCGTGATGGAGAAAGCTTTTGAGGGACATCCTTACTCCCGTTCCATCATCGGCCTGCCCGAACATTTGAAGAATCCCCGCCTGAGCAAGCTGATTGAATTTTACGAACAATGGTATGTCCCCGAAAACATGGTACTGGTACTCGTAGGAAACATCAAAGCCCAACAAATCAGCGGACGCATCAATGCCGCCTTCGGACGTCTGGCTGCCAAGCCCGCACCCGAGCGCAAGGTCTACCAGAACCTCGAAATAAAGGGCCGCAAACAGTATTCGGCTAAAGTAGGATTCTACCCGCAAGTGGCAATGGTATTCAATGGAGTACCTGCCGGACATCCCGACGAAGACGCTCTGGACATCGCCCTGGCACTGCTGAACAACAACAGTCAGACCGGAACTATGGACAAGCTGGTACTGGACGGTGAACTGACCAGCGCCGGAGCCTACACCCGTACTTTCCGCGAACAAGGACGCGCCATCGTAGCGGCCATTCCCCTCTACGACGAAAACCAGCGCCGTTTCGAGTCGACCAAGAGCGCCGAAAAGAAAGCCTTGAAAGCCATCCAGCAAATCGCCAACGGAGAATTCGAGGACTGGAAAATTGATGCCATCAAAGCCGAGAAATGCCGCCAGTTCGACCTGGAAATGGAGTCGAACGAGGACAAGGCCATGATACTGATGAACGCCTTCTACAACGAGCAGGACTTGGGCGACATACTCAATTACAAGGACAAGATTATGGCCATCACCACTGACGACATCAAGCGAGTAGCCAAGAAATATCTGTCAGACAATTACCTGGCCCTATATATCGAAAAAGGAAAGCCTGACAAGAACGCCAAGATTGAGAAGCCGGGTTACAAACCCGTAGAACCTCCGATAGGAAAAGAATCGCTCTATGCAACACAATTCAAAAACCTGCCCATCGGACAGATGGAGGAGAAATTCGCAGACTACGGCGAAGTGCAAATCAAGCAACTGAACGACCGTTCAAAGATGTACTACACACCCAACAAGGAGAATAACGTATTCCAGTTGGTTGTACAATACGGAGCCGGTGAACGCGAATTCCCAAAACTTGGCTATGCCGCCCAGTTGATGAACAACGCAGGCATCATGGGGGCCTACGAACCGCAAGAGTTGAAAGAAGAACTCAGCAAGCTGAACGCAACCTGCCACGTGACAGCCGATGATGACAACCTCTACATCATCATGGAGGGCTACGAAGCCACCCTGCCGCAAGCCTGCCAGCTACTTTCACGCCAGATTTTGATGCCAAAACTGGACGAAAAGCAACTGGCACGTCTGAAAGGTTCGGCAATGGGTATGCGCCAGCAGCGCAAAGACAACGTCAGCATCCTGAACGAAGCACTGCGGCAGTACATGCTCTACGGAGAGAAATCAGACTACATCAAGGAACTGACCGACAAGGAGATTTACGAATTACAGATTTCAGAACTGACGGGCGACATCAACCGCGCCTCCAACTACGAGGCAAAGGTGTTCTTCACCGGAACACTCCCCTTCGACCAAGTATACGATATCCTGAGCAAGAACCTCCCATTGGTGGCCAACGAACGCCCGTCCAACTCCCCACAGGCAAAGGACATGATGCCGGTGACCGAAAACACCGTCTACTTCCTGCCTAACAACGATGCAGAACAAGCCCAAATCCACCTCTACATCCCGATGCAGAAGGCTGACAAAAAGGACGACGTGCTGCGTAGCGCATTCAACCAATACTTCGGTCTTGACTTCACCGGCATCGTTCTGAACGAAATCCGCGAAAAACGCTCCATGGCCTATACAGCCTACGCATTCGTCGGCACGCAAGGCATAGCCGGAAAAGCAAGCTATCTGCGCGGCTACATCGGTACCCAGAACGACAAGGCAAACGATGCATTGGACGTACTGATGGGTCTCGTCAACGACATGCCGAAAAATCCGGAACGTATCGACAACATCAAGAGCTACCTCCGCCAAGCCATGCTGACCAGTCACCCCAGCTTCCGCAACAAAGCCATGGAACTGGTAGACTTGGGCTACAGAGGCTACACAGACGACCCAGCAAAGGAAAACCTGCCGAAAGTAGATGCACTGACCTTTGACGACATCGTGAAATTCTACGAAGAGAACATCAAAGACAAACCTTACTGCATTTCCATCATGGGCAACCCAAAGAACATTGACCTGAAGCGACTGGAAAAATTCGGCAAGGTAGTGAAACTGAACGAACGCAAACTTTTCAACACGAAGGATGCATTGTTCTAACCTTGTTTTATCCCCTTAGCAATCCCATCCTCTTTCCCCCTTATCAGGGGAACGAGGAATATGAAAGATTCCCCGACATTTCGGTTCCAAATGCCGGGGAATCTTATTTTTAACACCTGAAGTTCTTTTGCACATTGCCCGGAATTTCACCGGAAAATCCCTGAGATTCTCAGACAGCAGATAACGGACTACCCTTCCTGCTCCTCTTCATTGCCCGAAAGGATAGGCAGGCAAATCCTATACTTCACCGCCAGTATGCGGGTAACGAACACCGTCACACCGCCCACAATCTGACACACGAAAGACTCCATCCCCAGAAGATGGCACATCCAGTAGAAGGTTCCTCCCACCACACAAGCCATCGCATAAATCTCCTTCCGGAATATCAGCGGAATTTCGTTAATGAATACGTCACGTATCACACCTCCCGCAGCCCCGGTGATGCTGCCCATAATGATGGCCACCCAGAAGGGATAGCCCAGCGCGATGCTCTTGCCCACGCCGACCACCGTGAACAGTGCCAGGCCGATACTGTCGAATATGAAGAACGTATTGTGCAGATGGATGAGATGTTTACCGAAGAGGATGACCCACAACAAGGCCAGTCCGGTACAAATCAAGTAAATGGGATCCGTCATCCAGCCCGGGGTGACGTCCAGCAACAGGTCGCGTATCGTACCGCCGCCAATGGCCGTCACAAAACCCACCACATACGCTCCAAACCAGTCGAACCGCTTGGCCGAGGCCAGGCGTATGCCACTGATGGCAAAGGCAAATGTGCCAATGAAATCGAGTATCTGAACAAATGTTGGCATTGTCATACTGAAATTAAGAATGAATAATTAAAACACTGCTATTTTCAAGAAGTACTCAAAATAATAGGCAAAGTAACAAATAATTTCCCTAAGAAAACGTATTTTTGTCGTATCATTTTTCACCAACTACGACAATGAGAATAACAATCGTATCGGGCGCACGCCCCAACTTCATGAAAATAGCCCCCATCTGCCGCGCCATCGACGCCGCCAGAGAGGCAGGAAAGAACATCTCCTACCGCATCGTCTACACCGGTCCGCAGGATGACACCAGCCTGGATGCCTCGCTCTTCTCCGACCTTTCCATGAGGAAACCGGATGCCTACCTCGGTGTCACCGGACACAACCACTCGCAGGTGGCAGCCTCCATCATGCTCGCCTTCGAGCGGGAGTTGGACGGGCATCCGGCACAAGTCGTACTGGTGGTAGATGACATGACCGCCACTATGAGCTGCTCCATCGTCGCCAAGAAGCGCGGACTGAAGGTGGCGCACGTCATAGCCGGCACACGCTCTTTCGACATGAACATGCCCCGCGAGGTGAACCGCACCATCGTGGACGCCATTTCCGACTATCTCTTCACCGCCGGCATGGTGGCCAACCGCAACCTCAACCAGGAGGGCATGATACCCGAATATATCCACTACGTGGGCAACATACTGATTGACACCATCCGTTTCAACCGCCACCGCCTGGTGCAGCCCATGTGGTTCTCCAGCCTCGGCCTGCGGAAAGGGAACTACCTGCTGCTCACCCTCAACCGCCGCGACCTGCTGGAGAAGAAAGCCGTACTGCACTCCCTGCTCCAGACCGTCATCGAGAAGGCCGGCGGCATGCCTATCGTCGCCCCGCTACACCCCTACGTGCAAAAGGCGGTGAAGTCGCTGGAAGTGAATGCTCCCAACCTGCACATCCTGCCTCCGCAGAGTTACCTGCACTTCGGATTCCTCATCAACCAGGCACGGGGCATCGTCACCGACTCGGGAAACATCGCCGAAGAAGCTACCTTCCTCGACGTCCCCTGCATCACCCTCAATACCTATGCCGAGCATCCCGAAACCTGGCGCATCGGTACCAACGAACTGGTAGGCGAAAATTCCTTCGCCCTCTCCGCCTCGCTCGACAAGCTGCTGCACGGAGAATGGAAGCACACCACCCTGCCCGACCGCTGGGACGGACGCACCGCCGAGCGTATCGTACAGACGTTGATAAACGGGGAGAAGCTATAAGACCCGCGTTCGGAAAACCGCATAAAAAAGGAGATGTGCCCATACAAAAAAATGCTGGTCCGGCACATCTCCCCACACTAAACACAGTATTGTAAAAAAGAAGAATAGTTTAAGCAAGTCTGTCCATATATTATCATTCGGAGTCATTCCGTATCGTACGTTACTGTACGGCAAGACAAAAGTATCCAATTATACCAAAGGCTCAAAGTTCCAATCCGCCCCATTCTTCCTATACGGCACAAATCCCGACCTATCCTGCCGATATTGATAAATAAAAGGAAGAAAAAGGCAGCGTTCTCCTGCCGGTCCATCACCTTGCCCGTTTCTCTGCCTCTTAAACATCCCTCTCATTCTTTAAAATATATTTGCTTCTTGATTAACAGTAAATTGTTAACTTTGCAGCTTGATTATGAAACGTATGAAACGACTATATAACATTACCCTCATCCTCTTGCTTTTACTATTCGCCTCTGCCGGCGCATCAGCACAGATAAGAGGCGTTATAACGGACTCACTCACCCACGAACCGTTGATGTACATCACCGTGCAATACGAAGGAAAAGGCGTAGGAGGCATCTCCAATGCCGACGGAGAATACCAGGTGGAGACGCGTAAAGGGTGGAATGAACTGACATTCTCCGCCATCGGCTACATCACCAAGAAAGTGAAGTTCACCCCCGGTACGAAAGTGCTCAACGTGGCGCTGGCGCCTGCCGATGTAATGCTTTCCGAAGTCGTCGTCAAGCCCAAGAAAGAGAAGTATTCGCGCAAGAACAATCCTGCCGTGGAGTTTATGAAGAAGGTCATCGAGCACAAAAAAGCCCTGAAGCTCGAGGAGAACGACTTCTACCAGTACCAGAAGTACGAAAAGA
>OLOX01002609.1_pt1 | contig 14760 bp, 9 predicted proteins | sample 1672091 | NCBI WGS metagenome assembly OLOX01 (sample SAMEA3136644, study PRJEB25190) | human gut metagenome | reverse complement strand
CACGCTCTGTAACATTACGAATACCCGACAAATCTTCTAATACAAAGAGTGTATGCTTTGGGTTGTTCTCAACGAGTGCCTTTGATACACAATGGTTAACATCTTGCATCCAACGGTTTTCTCGCTGACCGATCGCTTTTAATCTTCGCCTTGAAGATGGAGTTTGCCGCATTTGGAGTTTTTTACGGAGTTTGGAATAATTAGCACGTTTTTGTTTAATAGTCTTGCCGCTGACAAAACCTGACTTGTGCTTACTGTCATAAGTGGCAACGACAAAGTTAATACCTCTGTCAATACCTACGACATTACAAATGTCAGAAATATTACTTTCTTCGACATCATAAGTTGCTGGTATGTGAAGATAATATTTACCATGTTTGTTTGTGAGCTTAGCTGTACCAAACTTGTAGATTGTGTGGTCAAAATATTTAGACATACCTTCAGCGAAATATGGCAGTTTAACACGACCATTAAGTGTATTCACAGAAAAACAGTTTTGCGTTAAAGAATAATCTCTGTTCCAAACTAAATCATACTGAGGTTTCTTGAAGGTTGGTTGCATCCACTCATTTTGATTTTCGAGAATGGTTCTATATCTTGCAATGACCGTTTTCAAAACGGACTGAGCCATTTGCGATTTAAGACCAAATTTTTCTCTTAGAGTAGAATACAAAACCTTATTAAGTGAAAACTGCTTTAAATCATGAGTTTGGAATACATAGTCTGAAACATAATTACAGGCATCACGATAAACAGACATAGTTTCATCAAGCAAAACTTTATCTGCATCAGTAGCGACTATTTGAACTTTTGCTGTTATAGTCATCTGTTCCATAGATGTACTCCCTTCATTGATATTTCACTAGATATAGTATATAATAATGGTTAGTGAGTGTCAATAATTATCAGAGGCAGGCTATGGACAATAGATATAATCGTCATAACAGACGAAAATACAGTCTAAAAGTACATATAGTTCTTGTTAACTAAATATCGTAAGAAACTACTAAAAGGTTCTATTGCCGACGATGTTAAGTAAAAGATTTTTGATATAGCTAATACTCGTGGCTACGAAATAATCGCTATGGAAGCAGACAAAGACCACATGCATTTCTTAATAAGTTATGATACGACTGATAGGGTTTGCGACATTGTTAAGATTGTAAAACAAGAAACAACATATTACCTATGGCAAAAGTATGGTTCGTTTCTGTCTAAACAGTATTGGAAGAAAAGGATATTTTGGTCAGACGGATACTTTGCTTGCAGTATTGGAGAAGTATCGTCAGCGACTATACAAAAGTATATTGAAAGTCAGGGTTAATGGCGAAAGATTCACAAGGCTCCTCCCACCACCTGAAGGTAGTGGGTTTCCGCCTATGGCAAACGAAAGGATTTAATTTATGAAAAGAAAACAGGTGACAGCAGCATGCCTGATGGCGGCAACGATGCTGTTTTCAGGCTGCACGCCGAATATCAGTGAATATGCAGCGCGAGCGCAGCAAGCCGGAAAGAGCTTTTGGGAAGGGAAAACAACAGACGCTATGGCGCAGGATAGCGATGCTGCGGCAACAGCAGATGGCGAGACGTCTGAAGCAGGCGAAATACAGAATGTCAGTACAGGAACCGGTACCGCTGCAGCGAACGATGATGAGATGCAGGATAGCACCGCTGCGACCGATGGTGGGACACAGGACGGCATAACAGCGACCGGCGGAGAAGCGCAGCACGGCGATACCGCGGCAACAGCAGACAGCGAGATGCCTGCGACCGGCGAAACGCAGACCGACACCGCTACAGAATCTGCGGCAGCAACAGCTCCTCAAATTCCGGCCCTGATGACAGAAGTGACCGACTCCGTTTATGAAGCATACGCGCAGAAATCGGATGCGTTTACCGGTAAGCTGGCGGGACACGACCGTCTGAGCCGCGCAGAAAACGCAGCGCTGACAGCAGTTCTTTCGCAGAAGGAGTACGGTGACAAGACGCTTTGCCTGCAGAACATGGCGAAGTATGACAGCAATGCAAATGAAAGTTTTCTGCTGATGTTTGAGAGCACACCGTTGACAGCGCGCGGGCGGATTTCCGGCGATCTCTGGTATTATGACGGCGAGTCGGCAAGGCTTCTGGAAAAAGGAATCGTCGTGACCGGACTGCAGCAGGTGACGGGAATTGGGAATCCGTTTGTTATTCTGGAAACGGAAGTCTCCGGCAAAAAACAGGCGGCTGTCTGGACGGTAAAAGATCAAAAGTGCGAAAAGCTTCTGGAGGATGCCGAGACGATCGAAACGACAAAGGACGGCGTTTGTACGTTTTATCCTGCGGAGAAGACTGTGTACGATCCGCTTGTTTCGGAATGGGACAGTGCAGAAGAGACGGTTCCTGTTTATTATGAAAGAACAGCGGACGGATTTGCAGAGCGTTCGTATCGGGAGCTGACAGCGTCGGAATATTTGGCGTATGTGTCTGCAGAGGATTCGGATGAAGAGGCACAGGCGTGGAAGGAAAAGCTGGAAGAGCAGTTCTACACGCAGACGGATGAAAATACAGAATATACCTATTGGTTTTATGCAATTGGGGAGGACAAAATTGCCTATCGCTGCAGGGAAGCCGGGCAGTCGGTCGGACAGGAAGAAGGAATCGATCATGCGGTTGCGAAGTACAGCTGGTGTATCAGCAGCCTGGATCAGGGAAAGCTGACCAAAGCATCGGAGACGATCAGCGGGGATGGATTTTTCTTCCCGTCGAGATTGGAGCAGGAAGAAGCGCTGGAGAGCCTGGAGGATATTCCAAACGAATTTACGAAAAACCGGTTGAATAAAGTGCAGAAAACAGCCCGCGCGACGGTCGGTCAGGCGGTTGCACAGATTCTGGAGGTACAGGAGTACCCGGACGATGCGCTGTGTTTTGCAGAGACGGCGGATTACGATGGGAACGGCAAAAAAGAAACGTTTGCGGCGATCGGCAGGTACGACGGAGTCTTCGGCGCGCCGGTATGCGACCTGTGGTTTGTCGGCGCGGACGGCGCAGTTTTGGAAGAAGAGAATTTTGCTTTTAAGGAGCTGGAAAAGTTGGGAAGCGCTTTTGTGCTGTATCGTGGCTACGAAGTGTCCGGCGTCAGCGACATGTTGTTTGGCGTGCAGGAGCAAGGAGCAGTGCGCCTGTTAAAACAGATGGGGCACTTTGAGCTGGATGATGACGGCGATCTGATGGCATGGACTGCCGGGACAGAAGCCGCGCCGGGATATTATGACATCAGCCTGCGCACACTGACAGAGTATCGATTAGAAGAAATCCGTGAAAAAGAGCTGTTACAGTATAAAAACGGCAAAGCAGTGTTAAAGAGTATCCTGCGGCAGGTTGGATCAGATTCCGGGAAAATACAGATTTTATCCGGGGAAAACGATAGGATTCATGTCAACTTTTCGGACGCGGAAGGAAGCTGGTACGAGACATGGAAAGTGGAAAACGACAGACTTGTACTGACAGACAGCGGAGAAGGCAGTGTAAAAGAGGTTCATGAAAGCGGTGATGTGTCCGGACAAAACGCAGTCAGTCAAAACAGCGCTGTATCTGACCGGGAAGCAGACAGCATCAGTGAAAACAATGCGGCAGCATCCGACCGGACAGGCAGCATCGGCACGAAGTCTGTGACAAAGAGCGGGCAAAAGTCAGAAAACGGGACAGAAAGCCCTGCCTTCGACTTCTCTGCGCCCGATGGGACAGCAAAGGAAACTCAGACAGAACAAGAATAGGAAATTACAAAAATATGGCATTTGCACATTTGCACGTCCATACAGAGTACAGCCTGCTGGACGGTTCCAATAAAATCAAAGAATATGTAAAACGAGTTAAGGAGCTGGGCATGACGGCTGCGGCGATTACCGACCATGGCGCAATGTACGGTGTGATCGATTTTTACCGTGCGGCGCGGGCAGAGGGTATCAATCCGATTTTGGGCTGTGAGGTCTATGTTGCGCCCAATTCCCGTTTTGACCGGGAGATTACCGGCGGGGATGACCGGTATTACCATCTGGTGCTTCTGGCGGAAAATAATACTGGTTACGCGAATCTGAGCAAAATCGTCAGCCGCGGTTTTACGGAGGGGTACTATTACAAGCCGCGTGTCGATATGGAGGTTCTGGAGGAATTTCACGAGGGAATTATCGCGCTGTCTGCGTGCCTTGCAGGTGAAGTGCCGCGCTATATCCAGAAAGGACTGCCGGAGGAAGCAAAAAAATGCGCATTAAAGTATCAGTCGATTTTTGGGAAGGATAATTATTTTCTGGAACTGCAGGATCATGGGATCCCGGAGCAGCAGACCGTAAACATGGCGCTCTTACAGATGTCGCGAGAACTGGACATTCCGTTAGTATGCACGAACGACGTGCACTACACCTATGCGGAGGACGCAAAGCCACACGATATCCTTCTGTGTATCCAGACCGGCAAAAAGCTTTCCGATGAAAACCGGATGCGTTACGAGGGCGGTCAGTATTTCGTCAAAAGCGAAGAAGAGATGAAGGGACTGTTTCCCTATGCGTGGGAAGCAGTGGAAAATACACAGCGAATTGCAGACCGCTGTCATGTGGAAATCGAGTTTGGTAAGACGAAGCTGCCGCATTTTGGTGTGCCGGAGGGCTATGATTCCTGGGGATATTTGAACAAGCTGTGCACTGACGGCATGAAAGAGCGCTATCCGGAGGACGACGGCACGCTGCAGAAGCGTCTGGAATACGAGCTGGGTATTATCAAGCGCATGGGATATGTGGACTATTTCCTGATCGTGTGGGATTTTATCAACTATGCCAGAGAAAACGGTATTCCGGTAGGACCTGGACGTGGAAGTGCAGCTGGAAGCATCGTTTCCTACTGCCTTCATATCACGAATATTGATCCGATCCGTTATAGCCTGCTGTTTGAGCGTTTCCTGAACCCGGAACGAGTTTCCATGCCGGATATCGATATCGACTTCTGTTATGAACGCAGACAGGAGGTCATCGATTATGTCGGACGCAAATATGGAAAAGAAAAGGTTGTGCAGATTGTCACATTCGGTACGCTGGCGGCAAAGGGTGTCATCCGCGACGTCGGGCGTGTCATGGATCTGCCGTATTCCTTTGTGGATTCGATTGCAAAAATGATCCCGAACGAGCTGAACATGACGATTGATAAGGCACTGTCAATGAACGCAGAGCTGCGCAAGCTTTTCGAGAGCGATGAACAGGTGCACGTGCTGATTGATATGAGTAAACGGCTGGAGGGATTGCCGCGCCACACCTCGATGCACGCAGCAGGGGTTGTGATCTGCCCGGAGGCGGCAGATCATTTTGTACCGCTTTCACGGGGGTCGGATGGTTCGATCACAACGCAGTTTACGATGACGACGCTGGAAGAGCTCGGACTGTTAAAAATGGACTTTCTGGGGCTTCGAACCCTGACAGTAATCGACCACGCGGTCAAGATGATTGAGCATGACACCGGTGTGAAGCTCGATATGGAGCATCTGGATTATAACGATAAAAAAGTGCTGGATTCGCTCTGCACCGGCAGGACGGACGGCGTGTTCCAGCTGGAAAGCGGCGGGATGAAAAGCTTCATGAAGGAGCTAAAGCCCCAGAACCTGGAGGATATCATCGCGGGTATTTCCCTGTACCGTCCCGGGCCGATGGACTTTATTCCAAAATATATTAAAGGAAAAAACAATCATGACGAAATCACCTATTCCTGTCCGGAGCTGGAACCGATCCTGTCTCCGACCTACGGCTGTATCGTGTATCAGGAGCAGGTTATGCAGATTGTGCGCGACCTCGGCGGCTACACGATGGGACGAAGCGACCTGGTTCGCCGTGCGATGAGCAAGAAAAAGCAGTCTGTCATGGAAAAAGAACGGGCGAATTTCGTTTACGGCAATCCCGAAGAGGGCGTGCCCGGCTGTGTGGCCCGGGGCATTCCGGAAAAGGTCGGTCTGGAAATTTACGCGGAAATGATGGATTTTGCAAAATACGCGTTCAACAAGTCCCACGCCGCATGCTACGCGGTTGTCGCTTACCAGACGGCTTACCTGAAATATTATTATCCGGTGGAATTTATGGCGTCCCTGATGACTTCTGTAATCGATAACCCCGGAAAAGTGGCGGAATACATTCTGGTCTGCCGCCAGATGGGAATCGCGATTCTGCCGCCGGATATCAACGAGGGAGAGCCGGGATTTTCGGTATCGGGAAAATCAATCCGGTACGGACTGACTGCGATCAAGGGTGTAGGACATCCGGTTGCGGACGCGGTGATCGCAGAGCGGAAGCAGCGGGGCGTGTTCAAAAACCTGCAGGATTTTCTATCCAGAATGTCCGATACGGAAGTCAATAAGCGCAACGTGGAAAACTTCATCAAAGCGGGTGCATTCGACAGCCTTGAGGGAACACGCAAGCAGTTTATGAGCGTATTTGTGCAGCTGATGGATCAGAATCAGCAGAATCGGAAAAATAATATGGCGGGACAGCTTTCCTTATTCGATCTGGTGGACGAGTCGGAAAAGAAAAACTATGAAATCCGCTTCCCGGATGTCGGGGAATATTCGAAGGAAATTCTTCTGACCTTTGAAAAAGAAGTGCTCGGTGTGTATGTCAGCGGGCATCCGCTGCAGGAATACGAGCAGCTCTGGCGCAGGAATATTTCTAATACGACGGCAGATTTTATGCTGGATGAGGAGACAAACAGCGTCCATATTCAGGACGGAGCAAAGGCGGTTATCGGCGGAATTATCGAGGAAAAGAAGATCAAATATACCAAAAACGATAAGGTGATGGCGTTTTTACAGGTGGAGGATCTGGTTGGAACGATTGAAGTTATCGTTTTCCCGAAAACCTATGAGCAGTACGGCAGCAAGCTGATGGAGGATGAAAAGGTTCTCCTGCGGGGGCGCGTTTCCGCAGAGGAGGACAAAGACGCGAAGCTGATCTGTGAATCCGTGCAGACGTTTGACGAAATCCCCAAAAAGCTCTGGATTAAATTTTCGACGATGGAAGCCTATCAGCAGCAGGAAAAAAAGCTGCTTTCGGCAATCGCAGCTTCCGACGGCAAGGATACTGTGGTGATTTATGTGGAAAATCCGCGCGCGATGAAGCAGCTTGGGGCGAATCAGACCGTTCATGGGGACGAGGCGCTTTTAAAGCAGCTGGAAGAGCTGTTTGGAGAAGAAAACGTAAAGCTGATGTAAGTTTCACAAAACCATTGAAAAGAAAGCCCGTTTCGATTAAAATAAAAAATGGTTTTACGGATTTTGAAATCTTAAGATTGAAGTCCAGCCCGCAGCGGCAGACAGGAGGAACAATGGCAGCTAAGATAAAGACAATTGGAGTTCTTACAAGCGGCGGAGATGCGCCGGGTATGAATGCGGCAATCCGTGCGGTTGTTCGGAAAGCGATTTGCAACGGCGTCAAAGTAAAAGGCATTAAAAAAGGCTATCAGGGCCTGTTAAATGAAGAAATCATAGATATGGATGCCCGCAGCGTTTCGGATACCATCCAGAAGGGCGGTACGATTCTGGGAACCGCACGTTGTCTGGAATTTAAGACCGAAGCCGGACAGAAAAAGGGCGCGGAGATCTGCCGCAGACACGGCATCGACGGTCTGGTTGTTATCGGCGGCGACGGCTCTTACAGAGGTGCGCAGGCGATGTCCAGACTTGGAATCAATACGATCGGTTTGCCGGGCACGATCGATCTGGATATTGCATGTACCGAATATACGATCGGTTTCGACACGGCAGTCAATACCGCGATGCAGGCAATCGATAAGGTAAGGGATACTTCATCTTCACATGAACGCTGCAGTATTATCGAAGTAATGGGCAGAAATGCCGGTTATATCGCACTGTGGTGCGGCGTCGGCACCGGCGCGGAGGATATCCTTCTTCCTGAAAAGTACGACTATGACGAGCAGCAGCTGATTAACAATATTATCAACAACCGGAAAAAGGGCAAAACTCACCATCTGATCATCAATGCAGAAGGTATCGGTCATTCTACTTCTATGGCGAAGAGAATTGAAGCAGCAACGGGTGTGGAAACCAGAGCAACCATCCTGGGGTACATGCAGCGAGGCGGCAGCCCGACCTGTCTGGATCGTTATTATGCTTCTATCATGGGCGCTTATGCGGCAGACATCCTTTGCGCAGGCAGCTCGAACCGTGTTGTGGCCTACAAACACGGTGAATTTGTAGACTATGATATCGAGGAAGCACTTGCGATGCAGAAAGAGATTCCCGAATATCATTATCAGGTCAGCAAAGCGCTGGCCACCTGACGATACAGGACGCAATGGGGCGGCTGCACACGAAACGTGTGTGGCCGTTGTGCGTTTTCATAAAGATCAACGGAGGAACCTGCATGATTACTGCAGCATCCAACAGCCGGATCAAAAGGCTGGTACAATTGAATCAAAAGTCGAAGCTGCGCAGAACGGAGGACGTTTTTCTGGCAGAGGGTGTGAAGATGTTTCTGGAAGCACCGAGAGAGCAGCTGCAGGAGGTCTATGTTTCGGAATCCTTTCTGGAAAAGTGCAGCTGCAGGGAGCATCTGGAAGAGGTTGGCTACGAAGTTGTTTCCGACAGCGTTTTTTCTAAAATATCGGATACCTGCACGCCACAGGGCGTTTTATGCGTGCTGAAACAGTTTCACTATAATATAGAAGAAATGCTGCGGGACAAAGCACCGCTGTTTCTGCTTCTGGAAAATATACAGGACCCCGGCAACCTCGGTACGATGCTGCGAACCGGTGAGGGCGCAGGCGTTTCCGGGATTATCATGAGCCGGGATACAGTCGATTTGTACAATCCGAAGGTTATCCGTTCAACGATGGGCAGCATCTACCGCGTTCCGTTTTATTATGCGGACGATTTTGCGGCGGCGGTTCATCAGGTGCAGCAGGCGGGTGTCAGCGTATACGCGGCGCATCTACGCGGGAAAAATTCCTATGCCTGTCAGGATTACACAAAGGGGACAGCATTTCTGATCGGTAACGAGGGCAATGGCCTGCGGGAAGAGACTGCAGAGCTTGCGGATTGTTATATCCGGATTCCGATGGAGGGCAAAGTGGAGTCGTTAAATGCAGCGGTGGCGTCTTCGATTCTGATGTATGAAGCGCATCGGCAGAGGGCGACGATTGAAAAATAACATTTTTCGAGCTCGGGATTTGTGTATGCGCGCACTTGACACAAACTCGACATGCGCAAAAAGCGTGCGCAGAAATGAGAGGCACAGATGAAAATCGGTTTTATCGGACTTGGAAATATGGCGCAGGCGATGATCGGAGGAGTTTTGAGAAATCACCTGGCTGTGCCGGAGGAAATTTACGGTTCTGCAAAAACGGCGGAGACGGAAAGCAAAGTACATGAAATGTTTGGCATCACGGTGACAGGCGATAACCTGGAAACCGCGCGGCAGGCAGAGCTTTTGATTCTTGCTGTAAAGCCGCAGTTTCTGGAGGAAGTGATCGGACAGATCAGCGACATTGACCTGACTGGCAAGACGATTTTGAGCATTGCGGCAGGCAAAAGCCTTGCGTGGCTGGAAGAGCAGTTCTGTGCGCCGCTTCCGTTTGTGCGCGCGATGCCCAATACGCCGGCATTGGTCGGGGAAGGCTGTACCGGCGTCTGCTATGGCAGCAGGGTAACTCCTGAGATGAAAGAAAAAACGGCGGCTGTCCTGGACAGTTTCGGCAAGACGGTTGAGATTCCGGAACGTCTGATGGATGTGCTGACCGGCGTCAGCGGCTGTGCGCCTGCCTGGATTTTTATGCTGATCGAGGCGATGGCGGACGGTGCAGTTGCGGAAGGCATGCCGCGCAGCCAGGCATATGAATGCGCGGCACAGGCTGTGCTCGGCAGCGCGAAGCTGATGCTTGAGACCGGAAAGCATCCGGGAGAGTTAAAGGATATGGTCTGCTCCCCGGCAGGCTCCACGATTCAGGCGGTACGCGTTTTAGAGGAAAAAGGCTTCCGCGGCGCAGTGACCGATGCGGTCATCACTGCAGTGGAAAAGTCCAGAAGCCTGTAAAATAGTTTGTTACAAAAATGTTAAAAACAGGAATAAAGGAAGATCTGATGGAAAAAATAATCCCGTCGGGTCTTCTTTTTTTGATAAAAAATCGAAAAAACCGCAGAAATTGCTGTCCTTTTTATGAAAAGAGAATTTACTGTGTTAAAGCGGAGTTTGTTGAAAACTTTGAAAAATAGTAAGAAAAAGGCGATGATTTCGGAGGTTTGTTGTAGAAATATCACAATAGAAGAAAAAACTTTGTGGGGAACTAACGGAAATTTGTGGTTCCGGGCGAACGACTTGACATTTGATTGTAATATTGCTATCATATCATGCGTAACAATTGTTAATAAGTTTGTAACAATTGAAACAGCTCTGTAACAAGGAGCATCCCACAAAAAGCTCCTGAATTTCACCGGCAGAATGGTCGGGGAAGCAGAGTAAGATTTATGGAGGTAAGAATGAACGGAAAAGGCAGAAAGTTGTTTCGTAGTGCAGTCGGCATTTTAACATCTGTTATGATGATGGGCGCATATACGACAACCGCTATGGCAAGTGGTATCGGTGTCATTGATGCGAAAGACATGCTGGACATTCACGCAGAAGCAAACAGAGCGTCTGCGGTGGTTGGTCAGGTCATGGATGACGGGCATGTGGCAATCCTTGCAAAGTACAACGACTGGGTGCAGATCCAGGCGGGAGAAATTGCAGGATGGGTACCGGCTGAAAATCTGGTCGAGACAGAGATTTCCAACGAAGAGGCTGTTGCAGCCAATGAGCAGGTGATCGCTGAACGGACAGGAGCAACAGCATCCGAAGATGAATTCTTTGCAGAGGAAGAAGTACAGCAGGATGAAACAGCAGCTTTACAGGCAGAGGCGAGTGAAGCTGTACAGAATGAGATAGAAGAAGTACAGACAGCCGAGGAAGCAGCGCGGCTCGAAGCGGAGGCGCAGGCAAAGGCAGCAGCCGAGGAAGCAGCGCGGCTCGAAGCGGAAGCTCAGCAGGCAGCTTTGGCAGCCCAGACCGCAGCGATATCCACAGAGGAATTAAAACTGCTTGCAAATATTATTTACTGTGAAGCAGGCAGTGAATCCTACGTTGGTAAGGTTGCGGTAGGCAATGTCATCATGAACCGCGTCAAGAGTGCATCGCAGCCCAATACGATCACCGAGGTCGTTTACGCAAAAGGACAGTTTTCCCCTGTTAGAAACGGTTCGCTGCAGAGGGCACTGAGCAGTGACAAGGCAGATGCAGCCTGCTATCAGGCAGCAATCGAAGCATTAGCCGGTGCACAGCCGGTCGGCGGCAAGCTGTTTTTCAGAAGAAATAACGGTCGTTCCGGACAGGTAATCGGACATCACGTTTTTTACTAAAACAGTATCATAGCCGGGGCATTTGGCCCAATAGCATTATAAATGAATCGTCAGAAGAGGATAGGGAAAAAACTGTTGTTTCTGACAGAAAAAGAGCGAAAAAAGGCATGTGGAAAAGGATTGTTTTTCACACGCCTTTTTTGTATTCATGACAATAAAATCCTCGCAGGGCGCACACTTGACAGTAATTGACGGATTTGATATGATGACGCTAATCATGTAATATAATTGTAACATTTGATGAGCCGATTTTGGGAGCGCCAAAGGCGCGGAAAATCAATGGAGGTTCAGCTATCGTTACTGCCTGCGGATATGAGGGGATAGAAAGGATCATCGATTTATGGGCTGGAGCAGAAAATGTGAGAAAAGGGGGAAGCACTGGCTGCGGGCTGCAGCGCTGGGAGTCGTCTTGTTGTGGACGGCCGGAAGCAGTCTGCAGGCAGAGGCGGAATCGAGCAAAAGCGCGCACTGGCACAAGGGCGTTGGCGTGGAGGCGTGGCTGACAGGAGCGGATAAGGAACAGGTCAGTCAGAACGCAGCATCCCAAAATGATGCGGCAGATACAGCGACCGGCGCAGCCGGCGGGCAGGAAACGGATGCAGCGTCCGACAGTGCGGACAGCAAAACCAAAGCTTCGTCCGGCGATGGAACGAAAATGGACGACCTGACCGGAACGATCGTGATGACGAGCGTCCAGAATGTATTGAACGTCAGGACGGAACCGGACAGCGAGGCAGAGCTTGCAGGGTATTTGTATGCAGACTGTGGCGGTACAGTGCTGGAACAAAAGGACGGCTGGACAAAGCTTGAGTCCGGCGAACTGACCGGCTGGGCGAACAACGATTATCTGCTGTTTGGGGAAGAAGCGCGGAAAGAGGCAAAAGACGCGGGACGGATTGTGGCAACGACCAAAACAGGAGCTTTGAGAATCCGGAAAGAACCTTCAGCAGATGCTGCGATTTATGATCTGCTGGAAGAAGGTGCAAAGTATGAGGTCGTGGATGAAGAGCAGATCCGTTTCAGCGAGGATCAGGAAATCACGGCGGACTGGGTTGCGGTCAATTACGGCGGAAAGACCGGATATGTGTCTTCGGAATATGTCCAGGTTGATTTTGAAATCGATTACGGAGAGACGGTTGAGCAGGTAAAAGCGCGCGAGGAAGCGGAAACGGCGATACTGCAGGCGGAAAAAGAAGCTGCCGCACAGAAACAGAAACAGGAAAAGGCAGCGCAGGCGGAAAAGGAAGCGAACAAGGCTGCTGCACTGGCAGCGGACGACAGCGTGCTTTTGGCGGCGCTCATTCAGTGTGAAGCGGGAGAAGAGCCCTACGAAGGACAGGTGGCTGTCGGCGCAGTCGTGATGAACCGGGTCAGAAGCGGCGCTTATCCGAATACGGTCAAGGGAGTTATCTATGCTTCGGGACAGTTTACACCGGCGGGAAGCGGACAGGTTGGACGCGTTGTCGCAAGTGGAAAGATCAAGGCAAGCTGCCTGCAGGCGGCACAGGAAGCGATGGCGGGAAGCACCCCGGTTGGAATAGCGACGCATTTTAGGCGGGCAGGAAGCAGGGAAGGTATTGTGATCGGACATCATGTATTTTGGTAGACGGGGCATGATTTTTGTAGTATGATAGTCATAAGTCACAGGAAAGGAGGAGTTACATGACGGAAGTATTTGCCTGGCTGGCTCTGTTGATTTTACTTGTGCTGATTGAGCTTGCGACGATGGGGCTGACGACAATCTGGTTTGCAGCCGGAGCTCTTGTTGCGACGATTGCAGCTGCCTGTGGTGCGCCGGTTCTGGTGCAGGTCATCCTGTTTTTGGTAGTGTCCGTGCTGATGCTTGTTTTTACAAGACCGGTTGCCATGCGCTATTTCAATGTTGGAAGGGCGAAGACCAATGTGGACAGCGTGCTTGGGGAACGCGGTATCGTGACCGGCAGGATTGATAACCTGCACAGCTGCGGACAGGTTACGCTCAAAGGCATGGAGTGGTCAGCGAGATCTCAGGAAACTGAGGGGACGATTGAAGAGGGTACCGTCGTCATTGTAAAAAAGATCGACGGCGTGAAGCTGATCGTTGTCCCGGACGAGATCGAAACAGAAGAACAACCTGTAACAAACAGCAGAGAGACTGTTGACAACATGCGGTAAGACCGCGGAAATGAGGGTAATTATGATAGGTGGATTGGTAATACTTATTATTTTAATTCTGGCAATTGCAATTGTAGCGTCCTGCATCAAGATCGTACCGCAGGCGCAGGCTTATGTCGTAGAACGTCTCGGCGCATATCAGGATACCTGGAGCGTTGGCCTTCACTTTAAAGTGCCGATTGTCGATAAGGTTGCAAAGCGTGTACTGTTAAAGGAACAGGTAGCGGATTTCCCGCCTCAGCCCGTTATCACAAAGGATAACGTTACGATGCGGATCGATACCGTTGTCTTTTTCCAGATCACAGATCCCAAGCTGTTTACCTACGGAGTTGAAAATCCGATCATGGCGATTGAAAACCTGACCGCGACAACCCTGCGTAACATCATCGGAGACCTGGAACTGGATCAGACACTGACCTCCCGTGAAACGATCAATGCCAAGATGCGTGCATCCCTGGATATCGCAACCGATCCCTGGGGCATTAAGGTAAACCGTGTCGAATTAAAGAACATCATTCCTCCCGCAGCAATTCAGGATGCGATGGAGAAGCAGATGAAGGCAGAGCGTGAACGTCGTGAAGCGATCCTGCGTGCTGAAGGTGAAAAGAAATCTACCATCCTGGTAGCAGAAGGTAAAAAGGAATCCGCAATTCTGGAAGCAGAGGCAGAAAAACAGTCTGCAATCCTGCGCGCAGAAGCAGAGAAAGAAAAGATGATCCGTGAGGCAGAAGGTGAAGCGGAAGCAATCCTGAAAGTCCAGCAGGCGACTGCAAACGGTCTGCGTTTCATCAAGGATGCAGGAGCGGATGATTCTGTACTTCGTTTAAAGAGTCTGGAGGCTCTGGAAAAGGTTGCGGACGGCAAGTCTACAAAGATCATCATTCCGTCCGAAATTCAGAACATGGCGGGACTGCTGACCAGTGCAAAGGAGCTTTTAAGCGACAAATAAGCTCACATGTACCATCTTCGATGCTATCCGCTGCCTGACAGCGTATTTCATCTTTACAAAAAAGGACCGTACATTCTATAATGGATGTACGGTTTTTTATTTTATGATGCCATGGTCAAAAGGTCTAAGCCCACATGAGCTTGCTCATAGGTGGGTGAAAGACCTTGTGACCCCGACATCATTTCATAGGAGAATGCGTCCTATGAAATAAAAACGCTCCGTGAGGATGCGCACTCGGCAC
>OLOX01002602.1_pt1 | contig 14786 bp, 9 predicted proteins | sample 1672091 | NCBI WGS metagenome assembly OLOX01 (sample SAMEA3136644, study PRJEB25190) | human gut metagenome | reverse complement strand
GGAGCACGCCAACGTGGAACCGTGAATTTCCTTTTTTTCAATGAAAAAGCCGGAGCAGCTCAGGCTGCTCCGGCTTTTCTTTCCTGTTCAGTTCTCGCCCATCGTGTAGACCATGTCCCAGAAGCGCAGGTCAAAAAGGCAGCAATTTTCGAAGATCTCGCAGAGCCGCTGCGCCTTCTTTTCGTCGATCACTTCGGCGAGCGCGTCGATCCGGTCGATCAAGGCCTGATTCGTCTGCCGGTACTCCTCGGAAACGTAGCCCGCGAACCACGCGCCGTAGTTCTTACCGTGCAGGGCGCTTGGGCAGCGCTCCACCATCTGCTCGGCAATATACGCATAGCTCCACGAGCAGTTCAAAAGCGTCACGAGCCCCGTCAGCACATCCCCCGCCTGCGCCTCGCAGAGCATGTAATGGCTGTAGGCGCTGTTGTCGATGTGCGGGCGCGCATCGGCGATCTCCTCCTCCGTGACGCCGAGGCGCTTCATGTACGGAAGATGCGTGCGGAACGTCTCGTCGATCGTGTTCGCCATCTCCCCGCTCAAAAAGCGGATCTGCTCGAAGTCGTCGGTTTTCTGAAGGATCGCCGCAAAAATTTTCACGTAATCCCGCAGGTACAGATAATCCTGCACCATATAGTAGCGGAACTTTTCCTTCGGCAGCGTGCCGTCCGCCATCTCCGTCACAAACGGATGGGTCAGATACCGCGGCCAGAGCGCCTTTGCCCGCTCGTAGATCCTCTCGGAGAGCTTCACTCTGTTCTCCCCGCTCATTTGTGGGCGATGAGCGCGACGTAGCCGCCGCTCTGATAGCCGGGGACGACGTCCTCCACGCTCTCGTTGGTGTACATAGGGTTCTTCAAGAGCGTCTGGTAGAAGTCAAAATCGTGGAAGCCGAGCGATTTGAGCGCGTCAACCTTTTCCTCGGTCGAGTGCCACACGCCCGCGCAGCACAGCTCGAGCGGATACGGCAGCTTGGGCATGACGCCGCGCAGGGACGGGTGGTCGAACGTGCCAACGGCCTTGGCGAGAAGGTACATGAAGCCGAACGCGCTCTCCTTGGGCACATCCAGCGAAATGAACTTGCCGTTCGGCTTGAGCGCCTTTTTGCACACGTCGAACGCGCGCGTCAGGTCCTCCATATAGCTGGAGCTGCCGTTCAAATAGATGATGTCGTAGGCGTTCTCCTCAAGCTCGACCTCCTCGATCGCGCCGAAGGCGATGACGTTGATGCCGCGCTTCTGCGCGATCGCGCCCATGTCGCGCGAGGGCTCAACGCCCTCGATGTTCTTGCAGTCGATCATACTCTCGAACAGGCCGCTGCCGCAGCCGACGGAGAGCACGCGCTTCCCCGAAATATCGCCGAGCGCCTTTTCAAACAGGCGGAATTCGCTCTGGAACACGTTTTCGTTTTCCATAAACCAGGCGTCGTACTGCGCCGCGTAGCCGTCAAATTTGGGTTTCATCGTCAAGTGATCCTTTCTGTTTTGTCAATTTTCAAGGTCCCGCCCGCCGTTTCCGCTTCCCTATTATCCTGTGCCGCAGGACGCGGGAAAACAGGCCGAGCCTATGCCTTTTTGATGAATCATACCACAATCAGCTCCCTACCGCAACGGTATGTTTGCGGTAAATATCCATCACCTTTCGCCCGCGTACACGGCAGTTATAGAGTTCGTGTCACCCAATAGATTGAATCGGCAATGAGAAAAAGATGGATTCCGGTTGCGCGATTTTTGTACTGGAGGTAGATACATGAACTCTGTTGGCATTGATGTCTCCAAAGGCAAGAGCATGATTGCCGTTATGCGTCCCTTTGGAGAGGTGGTGGTCTCTCCCTTTGAAATTCATCACACGGACAGTGAACTGTGCGAACTGGCAAAGCTGCTTAGAAGCCTGCCCGGTGAGACCCGTGTCGTTATGGAAGCCACAGGCACTTATCATCTGCCGGTAGCCTGGCTGCTGAATGACTCTGGCTTTTATGTTTCAGTAGTCAATGCAATGCTGGTGCATGACTACGGGAACAATAGTTTGCGTCGAGCAAAGACCGACAAGAAGGATGCCATTAAACTGGCAAATTATGGCCTTGACCATTGGCTTACTTTGCCGAGGTATGTTCCGGAAGAAGATACCCGGCTGCTGCTCAAGAACTGCTATAGGCAGTACCAGCAGTATTCCAAGGTGCAAACCATGCTGAAGAATAACCTGATTTCCTTACTGGATACTGCTTTCCCTGATGCAAACCGCCTGTTTTCAAGCCCTCCACGCGCCGATGGCAGTGAGAAGTGGGTGGACTTTGTAGCCTCCTTCTGGCACTGTGAGTGCGTTTGCGGCAACTCTGAGAGAACCTTTGTTGCCAAGTACCAGAAGTGGTGCAAGAAACACGGTTACAACTTCAGCGAGGACAAGGCCCTGGACATCTACACTTCTGCTTGCGGCCACTTTGGCGTCATGCCAAAGACCGACACCGCTAAACTTTTGGTGGAACAGGCTGTTTCTCAGCTTCGGGCAACCTCTACCGCGTTAGCTTCCTTGAAACAGGAAATGCAATCGCTGGCAGTTTCACTTCCTGAGTATCCTGTGGTGATGAAGATGTTCGGTGTTGGTCCGGCACTCGGCCCGCAGCTCATGGCTGAAATTGGAGACGTTCGCCGCTTTCATTCCAAGAAAGCACTGGTGGCTTTTGCAGGTATTGATGCCCCTCCGTACCAGTCTGGTCAAATGGATGTTTACAGCAGAAGCATTTCCAAACGTGGTTCATCCTCTCTGCGCAGAACCCTGTTCCTCGTGATGGGGATTTATCTACAAACAGCTCCGGCAGACGAACCCGTGTACCAATTCATGGACAAGAAGCGTTCTGAGGGAAAGCCTTACAAGGTTTACATGATGGCCTCTGCGAACAAGTTCCTCCGTATTTACTACGCCACTGTGAAAGCTTATTTGGATGCCTTAGACGAGGCATAACGCCGTTTCATCTCCTGCGGACGACCACCGTCTGAAATTTCAGATGCTAAGTGGTTTAGTTGAGTGCACCTTTTTTGCGACACTTAAATTTCTGAATTTTCTACTTGACTTTTGTTAGCAGGTCTTTCCTGTAATGACTCAAACTCCAACTTGGTATTGATTTCTGTGAGTTGGGCAACCTTTTCCGACAACTCATCCTCATAAATAAACGGCTGTCCAACCTGTTGTTGGGCAACCGCCAGTTGTTTTTGCACTTCCTCTAACTCACGCTGGGCCTCTTTAAGATAGCCGGGAATCCGTTCGGCAAGGTGTTCAATGCGGGTGATAGCACCTAAAGCGGAAGTTCCAACCTCCGTTGTGTAGTGGTGGTTATATCTCAAAACCAATCGTGAAACATACCCAACCGACAGATACAACGGGAAACTGCGATAAGCACCAATCTCAAATTCTTCCGAATCGTCCTTTGCGCCTTCTTTTATCATGCGATAGAGCAGCCCGAAGGCTTCTCCGGCCTCTGACCGTTCTGTATAGCGTTTGCCATCCAGGACAATCGAAAAGTCGCTGCCGGCCGATTGGTTCAGCAGTTTAATATCCTCACCGATCTGGTCGATTTCCTTTTCATACCGCTTTATCTGCCCAGGATAAATAGTGCTGATTTTGCGCTCCAAAGAAAGCTGCTCGTTACTCCACGCACCCCGCAGGATTTTCAATTCCGTGACCCGGTTTTCCAGTTCCATCTTCTGTGCAACCATCGGATTATCGGTAGCCGCCGCCTTGAACTGGGCGGCAGACAGAACGGTTTCATCCACATCCTCACAAGAGCGGGCGATGTGTTTCCCGGTAAGAATCTGCGTGATATACCGCAATTTCTGCTCCTGAATCTGCCAGAGATACGCATCAAATGTCCCTTTGGCCACGAATTGCTTTATCATAATTTCCGGGTTTTCGTTGCCCTGCCGTACCCCACGCCCATTTCGCTGTGTAATGTCAGAGGGTTTCCACGGACAGTCCAGATGGTCAATGGAGATTACCTTATTCTGAACATTCACGCCGGTTCCCAGCTTGCTGGTGCTGCCGATCAGGATACGGACTTTTCCTTGACGGGTACGCTCAAACAGCTCCTGCCGCTGTGCTTCAGAAGTGGCGTCGTGAACAAAGGCTATCTCCGATTCCGGCACACCCTTTGCCAGCAGCACATTTCTTATTTCATCATATACATTGAATTTCCCGGCTTTGGGAGTGCCAACATCACAAAAGACAAGCTGCGTGGAAGCAGAGGCGGCGGTGTCCTTCCAAACCTGATAAACATCCTCAATGCAGACACTCAACTTGCTTCCTGTACCATCCGCATCCGGTCGAATCAGGCGCGGGTCAATCGCCATCAGGCGAGCCTCACCGGTCAGCTTCAGCATATTATCTTCTTCCGGCTTCACTCGGCCGGTTCGGATTGCTTCTGCCCGCATGATAAAATCGGCCATAATTGCCTGCTGTGCGGGGGTCGCTTCCACCGAAACAATCTCCGCTTTACCAGTGCGAACAGTCGGGAGTCCGGGAATATCCAACATATCCGCTGTTTTGATGTCAGCGACCTCACGAAAGACCGCCATCAGTTCAGGGAGATTGTAGAAGCGGACGAAGCGATCACGCATCCGATAGCCGCCGCCCTCCGGCTTCAATTCCAGCACAGAGGTTCGTTTGGCAAAATGAGCGATCCAGGTGTCGAAGTAGGACCAGCCAAAGCGTTCCAACTCCTGCGGCTGCAAATACCGCTGCATGACGAACAGTTCGGAAATCGAGTTACTGATTGGCGTTCCAGTCGCAAATACTACGCCGCGCCCCTGATTTGTTTCCTGCAAATACTGACATTTGAGCAGCATATCAAAGGCGCGTTGACTGCTTGAGGTTGTAATACCAGCCACATTTCGCAGCTTTGTAAAGACAAAGCAGTTTTTGAAAAAGTGCGCCTCGTCCACCATCATCATATCTACACCGAGCTGCTCAAAGGTCAGCAGATCGTCTTTCTTTTCCTCGGCAGACAGCTTTTTCAGCCGCTCATCCAGATTTTTGCGGAAAATGACCATCTGCTTGACAGACCAATTCTCGCCGTTTTCGCTCTTGATCTCATGGATTGCATTTTCAATATCGTTGATCTGCCGTTCCAGCATAGCGATCTGCCGCTCTGTGGAGATTGGGATTTTCTCAAATTGACTGTGCGCCAGAATCACCGCGTCATATTCTCCGGTGGCGATTTTGGAAATGTAGCGGTTGCGGTTTTTAGGGGTAAAATCCTCTGCGGTGGATACCAAAAGGTTTGCGTTGGGGAAAAAGCGGTAGAACTCTGTTGCCCACTGGCCTACCAGGGGATTGGGAACTACAAACACTGCCTTGTGGATCGCTCCCAGGTTCTTGAGGTACATCCCGGCGGCAATTAAAGCAGCGGTCTTTCCGGCGCCTACCTCATGTGCAGCAAGCCCCGTCCCGGTATAGATGACACGGGCAGCAAAATCAAGTTGATGCTTCCGCAGCTTCATCTCCGTGTTCATGCCGGGGAATACCAGATGGCTCCCGTCAAACTCACGGGGACGAACCGTGTTAAAAGTGTCATTGTAGATTCGCAGAAGCGTATCCCGGCGCTCCGGTTCTTTCCAAACCCAAGACGCAAACGCCTCCTGAATCTGTTGCTGTTTGGCACGGGCAATCATGGTTTCCTGTGCGTTGATTACATATTTAACCGACTTGTTGCCCCTTTCATTGATGTATTCCTGCCGGTCACGGACAGTCGTGGACTGCATATTAAGGCAATCCTCAAAAATCTCATAAGCATTTTTCCGCTTGGTTCCAAAAGTCTGGTTGACCATTACGGAATCCGGTTCTGCGCTTTTATTGGTGACACGCCAGGTCGTGGTATAGGAGAAATACTCAATGTCAATGCGGTGCCGGTTGTCGCCGCCCTCGATGACCTTTTCATATCCGCTGGTCTGGAAGGTTTCATACATGAATTGGCGATAATACTCAATGGGAACCCAGATGGCGCCCATATTCACTTCGATGTCGGCAGGAGTCAGCGGCTCCGGCTGTACTTCCTCCAGAGCCTCGACATTCCGGGCAAAGAGTTCCGGTTCTTCCGCCGCCTTCTGACGTGCATAGAGCAGCTTATCCCTCACATGACCACTGAGATATTCTTCTGCGAGTTCCCATCCCTCCAGCGGGTTGCCGTAGTATTTTTGGGGATTGAGATAGATGCGAGTATCCAGTTCACGCACCAATTCTTCCGGTTCTTTTCCCGTCAGGAAGGACATATAGGGCAGATCCACCCGCAGCTTGTGATTCAGGCAGATTTGAAGGGCGTCCTCTGCGGTATCTGCATGATTGACCTGACGGAAGGGACGGATGGTGGCTTTGGTGAAGATTGCTGATTTATCCCAGCCAGTCTTGTCTTTCCGTTCGTCCTCGATAGAGCGCAGCAGGGGGAATTGGTCATCATCAGAAAAAGCGAGGATGTTTCCTTTGGTATTGATGGCTCCATATTTTGCAACGAAGCGGTCATATACCTGATTGAGTGTGTCCTGCGCTTTCTGAAGATCAAGCGGGTCATACTCATGGGACTGGATGTTGATAACCTCCAGCAGCGCAGTACGAATCTCACACAGCCCCTTGATTCTTTCGGCCTTCATGCCGGTGTAAGGCTGCGGGATCAGCTTATCTTTTTCACAGAAGAAGATCTCGCCGTTCCGCACAACATAGGTGAAGTTTTTGGTTCCGGCCGGGGCGCCCTCATACTCTGCATTGCTTTCTTCCGGTTCGTCCGCCTCGATTTCTTCATCCGGCTCTGCGGTGAAACGGGCATATAGGGAATCAACCGCTTGGGCAAGATGCTGGTTCAGGTCAAAATCTTCCGGGGCAACACAGGCTGTCCCATCTTCGTTGCCGTACATATTCCGGCTGCTCACCATCTCGCCCATGAGCATTTCGGGATTGTCCTTGAAATAGCGGTTATAGGCGATCCATTTGCTGCGATCCAGGTCAGTTTCAATCCAAGACGGAAGATTCATGCGATCAAGTTCTATGGGACGCTCTCTCTTTTTCAAGAAAACGACATCCGCAGTCACATCGGTTCCCGCCAAAGCCTTGAACGCTGTGTTGGGTAGGCGAATGGCACCGATGAACTCTGCCCGCCGCGCGATATATTCCCGAAGGCTCTCGTCCTTGCGATCCATAATTCCTTTGCTGGTGATAAAGGCAATGATGCCGCCCGGTTTCGCAAGGTCCAGGGACTTGATGAAGAAATAGTCATGGATGTACGGGTTCAGGTCATTGTAGCGCCGGTCATAGATTTTCACGGAGTTGAACGGGATATTGCCCAGAATCACATCAAAACTGTTGTCCTCAAATTTGGTGGCTTCATATCCCATGATGGAAATATCCGCATCAGGGTAGAGCTGCTTTGCGATTCTGCCGGTAATGGAATCCAACTCTACGCCAAACAACTTGCTCCCTTGAAATTGCTCCGGCAGCACAGAATAGAAGTTGCCGGTTCCCATACCGGGGTCCAGGATTTTTCTGTCGGGACCACCTTCAAAGCCAAACCGTTCCAGAGCGCGGTAAATGTGCCGGATCAGGTCAGGCTCGGTGTAGTAGGCTGTGATGGTGGAGTTCATGGCCGCCTTGTATTCCACATCAGTCAGCAGGGACTTCAACTCCTGATATTCGTTCTCCCAACCAGAGGCCGTACTGGAGAAAGCGTTGGCAAGCCCACCCCATCCGACATAACGGGCAAGGATGATTTGTTCTTCTGGTGTCGCTGTCCGCTTTTCCAGCTCAATCTGCTTGAGCAGCTTGATCGCCATGACATTGTTTTTATATTTGGTCTTTGCCCCACTTGGATACAGGTCATAGTCCTCGGAAAAACGGAAGTTGTGTGCGGCGACCTGCGGCGCCGCAGGCGGCTCACGAAGGGGCGCCAGATCAGTGCGAGTGGCTTCACCCATAACAGCGGGCGCCTCTGCTGCTGTACCATCGCCCATTCGTACAAAGGCGCGAATGGGGCGCAGTTCTTCCAGCTCTTTTTCCAGCCGGTATTGCGTGTCCTCCAGATCGTCCATGTCGGCAGCTTCTTGGGGGGAGAGAATAGCCCCACCGTCCAGGCGTCGTACATAAGCGTCAAATTCCCGCGTAATATCTTCAAGGTCATTTTGTACCCGGAGATAGTCGGGATTGGGCTGCTCATCCACCACAGCTTGGTACAGGGCCGAACCATCCTCGGTTAAATACCCCCATACAATTTCCTCATTGGGATATTGCCCTTGCAGATAGCGGAGCATCTGGGTTGCGATACTTTGACGGCGGTAGTCCTCCAGGACTTCAATCATGCTGATATGGGGCCGCCCCTCAAAAATGCTGTACCGGATGGTTCCAACCGTCAGCTCACCTCGGACCGCCTGCATCAGCATATCAATCTGCCCATGATGGGCGTCCAGGGCTTCGTCTAAAATCTGTGTTTCCTCTGCTTCATCGTGTTCCCAGGGAGCCATACGGGTTTCATAATCGTCAATTATTTCTTTGGTTATCCCTTCCGGCTTTTCCGGGAGCAGATCATACAGTTCTCGCATTTTAGCTATCTGTGCATGGATGCTACCCGCCCACAAATGCTTTTCGTGCTGATGGCCTTCACTTAGAAAATACTCGCAGTCCGCTTTAAGGCGCCCTAAAAGGCCATATTCAAAACTGTAATCATACGGTTCTGTTTCTCCCTCAAGCGGCTCATCGGTTTCCGGCTCCGGCAGACTGGCAACAGGGGCTTCCAGATAGCGGCCTTCATCCACCAGGCGTTGCACGACACCGGCAGCCCGCGTCCAGGACAGCTTTGTTTCCTGTGTTTCGCCCTGCTTATCCTGCCATTCGATAGTGACACCTTCACTATTGAACATGGCGTATTTCACGCCCATTTCATCACCGGAGAACCCTTCATAGCCATATAGCTTTTTTAGGAAAGCAGTAAATTCCGATCCGGTGGGGTGGGTCTGGGCAAACTCGTAGATTTGTTCCTTTTTCCCTGCGGTAAGGGGACCTTTCTGCATGACACGCTCAACAAGCAGATCTTCCGTACTCTTTTCAAGGGACAGAAGCGAGAGCTGCTCCGGCTGTTCTTCTTCCACGACCGGAACAGCTTCGGCAGCCGGACGCAAATCCACATCGACTTCTTCATCATTGACCATCATAGAGGCCCGCACCGGCTCATAACCCTGGCTGCGGATGTTGTTCAGCCAAGTGGCAAAAAATTTGTTGAATCCATTGATTTTCTTTTCATGTGCGGGGTCGTCGGGATCAGCCTCGTTATAGACACCAATGCCACTGTTCTCATAGCTGAAAGCCCGAAGTGTTCCGGCCTCTTTGTCGATTTGGAAATCCATATAGGGGTCATACATCCGGTCGCCGTTCTGCATATAGTAATGCTCCATGCAGTAATGGGAACCGTATTTATGGTGAATGACCAGAGGGTAGTAGGCTTCTCCGGCCTCCAGCCGCAGATACTCATATTGACCGGACACAATCTCCGGGAACAACTCTTGAAAGCGGCGGAAATTCTTGTGCGCCGTCGTGTTTCCCTTGACGGGCGGCGGTGCAGGCTGCTCCGCTGTATCTGTGGGGAGAGCCGTTTCGGGGGCCTCCACAATAGCATGGGGATTCTCGTCAGGAACGGATGCAGGCTCGTCACCGGCTGCTGGTGTGTCGTTTTCCATTTGAACAATCGCCTGTGGCTTGACCGGTTCCACTATGGTTTCTCCGGCTTCATAGGCAACAGAATCCAGGACATAATCAAAATCCGCTTCTCCGATGGTCATTTGCCGGTGAGGATCGCCCATTTCATCAACTTCATCAGGGATGTTATAATCTCCGATGGGATCAGGCTGCTCCTCTACGACAGGATTGGGATAGTCGCCGTCCTCGATCATGGCGTCCAGTAAAAACGCCAGTCCGTTCCAGGGAATGTAGGTATAGCCTTCATCAAAGAAAAATGAAATGCCATCCTCACCATGTAGCCGGGTACGATAGAGAAGATCGCCTTGATATTCACGGTCGCCATAGGGAGTAAAGAGAGCCGCAATCTGCCGCCCTTTGTCTGACCAGTCTGGATTAAGCGGCGGTTCTGACAATACGCTGCGAACCGCGCTGTGCAGTTCTGAGGGGTATAGGTTGGTGCTGGTCAGGATGTACTCATAATTGCGCCGGACTTCTGCATCGGTAAAATGGCGTGTCGGTTGTTCCGCAGGAACAGAAAAAGAGCCGTCCTTTTCAGACGGCTCTCCCACAGGTGCGGCGCTTGGCGCCACTTCTGTATTTGGATGTTCTTCGGTCAGCGGGGAATCAGGACTACGCTCTGGAGTACGGTTTCCTCCGCCATCAGTTTCAGACTGTTCAGGTGGCGCGTCCGCTCCATGATGTCCTCGGTCTGCGGGATCGGCTCCTGCTGGAGCATTTGCTGGGTCAGGGCTTCGATCTTCTCGGTCGCCTCGTCCTGTACCCGGTGCATGATCTCCATCAGACTGCCATCCATTTTCAAAGTCGTAAATCGCTCCGGGTGATTCTCTCTGAGGTATTCCAGGGCCATCCGGCCGTACCTGCCCAGAGGCTGATCTGCTTCGCTGCTGTTGGAGATTTGCAGATCGGGCAGCATCATCCCGTCCTGCTCTCTGTATTTCAGATTGATATTCGGTTTGTTCATGTTGTGCCATCCTTTCACGATTGATGATCTTGATGTTCCGTTCCACTTCTAACAGGATGCCTTTGGAAAGGGCGGTTACTGCCGTACCAAGATGAGCAACCAACGGGAGTGTATTGAAATGGCTGACCGTCGCCATGCCATCACTCAACTGGATTTCTTCATCCGGCAGGTGACACTTTTTGCCGATGAAATAAGAAATGCTGTCGGTCAGAAGCTGGATGTATTGGGCTTCAAAACCACCGGCCGGGATCTCGGTGAACAAATGGCCTTTGGTTTCCTGCTTGAGTTCCTGCAAAAAGTGGTTGTAATTGTCTGCGACAGATTCGCTGGCCAGCGCATACAGTGCTTGGGAAAAGCCCTGCTTGGGGAAACCGTGTGCATACGACAGGCGCTCGGTCAGGGCCTCTTTCATTTCATCGGAAAGCTGCCAGTCCGTAGGATGAATCTCTTTGCCAGTAGTCTGGCTTACATCAAAGAGATAGTCAAGGGTGAGTTTGGCATTCCGATAGACACAAACAGCAACGCCCTTTGCACGGGGAATCAAATTTCTGCCTATGGCTGCCCATTGCTTTCGTGTTGCCAGAATCGAAACATCCTCGTCCTGTGCGTACACAAGAAGTATGTTGTCAAAACTGTGCTTATGGAACTGCGATGCAAATGCCAGATAATCCCGCCAGTTGTGTTCATTTCGGACAATATAAGGAGCCATGACTTCATATATCGTCCGCAGGCGTTCATCATTTCTCAACGGTATCTGACCTCCTTCCTGTATTGGTGATTATGGTCGGTTATCCGGCCTCTTGCTCGGACTCCTGTCCTTTCTGAGCAAAGTAGAGGGCAAGCGCCTCGTCCACAATGCTGTCGAACTCTTTCTGGCTGATGCTGGCGGTAAAGTATTTCTTGTAAATCGCCGGTTTGACCTTGAACGCCGTAGCCGTGGATTTTTTGGGTTTCCGGTTAAACTCGCCGGACAAAATCTGTTCGGTACGCTCCGGGGTCAGCTTTCCGGTATATTCCCGCAGCAGGACAGCCTTTCCCTCATTGACCTTGTACTCATTTCCCGAAAGTACATCGTCAACCATCTGCTGTTCCTGTTCGGTCAGATAAGAGAGCTGCACGGCTACTGCAATCGCAAACTCTCCATTGTCAATCCTGATTTTTAGGGCTTCCGACAGTTCGTTGATGCGGAGATAAGTCGCAACAGAACGACCTGTAAGGTTATATTCCGCACCCAAAGCCTCTCTGCTTTTCGACTTGTGGAAGTCACTTCCACAAGTCCCGTTTTCCCTGATTTCATCAGGGTTTTCAAGCCGTTTCAACTCCTCGACAATATCGTTCCGGCGCCCCTGACAGATCATCTTGGAGTAGCGCAGAGCCAGCACCGCCGCTTTTTCAGAGGGCAGCATTTCGGAAAAGGAGCGTTGCAGGACATTGGTTTCGATCACATAAATCCAGGCATCTTCATCGGAAAGATTTTCCTTGACGATACAGGGAAGTTCACGGTTTGCAATGGCTGCGGCGTTCTGCCGGTTATGACCGGCCAGCATTTCATACTCAAAGCCATCTTCATCCCGTTCAATCTTGCGGATGATGGCGGGAGTCAGGACCCCATGTTCCGAAATGCTTTCTACCAGATCATTGAGCCGGTCGCCCTCATACAGCCGGAACGGATGGCCTCGGAAAGCACGAATGGCCTGCGGGGGAAGGGTGATGATGGTGTTCTTGGTCGGCAAGGATACGGAAGGGGTGGGCTCAACAGTGCTTTCTTCTGTGGCATCCAGGCCCAGAAGATCGTCAATGGACTTGATGCGCGGATTGATTTTAGGCATTTGCCAGCACCTCCTTTGCAAGTTCCAGATAGGCAAGAGAGGCAGGGTTTGCCTGCTCCAGTTCCATGACGCTCATTCCGTAGCTGTTTGCGTCCCCCACCTTGACCGTGTAGGGAATCTGACAGTTAAAGATGGGGAGCGATTGAAACGCCTTTGTGACCTGACCGTATGTACGGCGATACAGGTTCGTCCGCTTGTTGCACTTGGTGAACAGGATACCGCCGATCTCAATGCTGGGATTTAATTTCCGCTTGATTTTCTTGATGGTGTCCACCAACGCCTGCAAACCGGTCAGAGCGAACAGTTCCGGGTCAATCGGGATGATTACCTCGTCGGCGGCCGTTAAAGCGTTGATGGTCAACGAGCCGAGAGAGGGGTTGGTGTCCACGATAATGTAATCGTAGGACAGCCGCAGAGGGTTCAGCAGAGCAGCCAGGTAGTCATTGCTGTCCGGCGTCATCAGCAGATTTGCCTCCGCAACGGTGAGAGAGCGGCTGGAAGGGATCAAGTCCACAGAGCCGATTTTCTGGATGAACTCGTTGGTATCCGGCAGAGATTCGTCCAGAAGCAGATTGGTGATGAGAGTCCCGGTATTACAGGGCGTCTGGGTCGGCAGGACACCGAAGCTGGTGGTGAGGTTATACTGGGGGTCAAAGTCAACTACCAAGACCTTTTTGCCCATCTCGGCCAGCGCATAGGACAGATTTCGGACCGTGCTGGTCTTGGCTACTCCACCTTTCTGGTTGGCTACAACAATTATTTTCCCGCTTTCCATGATAGAAAACCTCCTATATTTTCGTGGAATTTTTGTGATTTCAAGCGTTTGTTCAAATATGCGTCACTGGCCATAAAGTCGATCAGATTGACCTTCGGGATGATAAATGCCGGACCATGTGAAAGAGCTTTCAGCTTTTTCGTTCTGATCCATTTTGCGACCGTAGATGCCGTGGCGCCTGTTAATTCCGCGGCCTCTCTCGTGGAAACTATGTCGGGAATGTCCCGGAAACTCTCTATGTAGTATTTTCGCAGTTCCTCCGTTGTCACAGATTCGGGAAGCAGGGGCTTGACTGCGTATGTCCCGCTATATGAGCCGGGGGGCAGTTTGTATTTTTCGGGGTGGATTTCCCTGCGCTCAAGGTAGCGAACAATGTCTTTCATCTTAATGGTGTAATTCCGGGTCTTTTTCCCACTCTGTACGCAGGGAACCAGACCGGATTGCAGCAGATAACGAGCTGTGCGTTTGCTGATATGACAGATGATGCGGAATTGCTCTTTTTGGACTGTTTCTGGGTACTGATTCAGCAAATAGCGATACTTGGATACCTGTGCCACATCACTCGCCTCCTTTTTCCTGCCACAGACGCTCAAATGTATCCATCAATTCCTTTTGGACAGGGGTCTTTCGGCGGATACGGCGGTAATATGGGCTTATCAGAAAGTCCAGCATAAAATCCTTTGGCAGGGTGTACTGCTTTCCAGGCTGGAAAGCCTTCAGAATCCCTGTGCTGATCCACCGCACGATTGCCGAGGATGAGAAACCTGTAATCTGCTGAATATCCTTTACAGAAAGCAGATCTGGGTAGGGAGAGAGATGTTCGTCATAGAATGTTCTCATAGCACGGATATAGGGACTGCCTGCTTCCTGTCTGCACTCACGCCGGTAGAGATAAGCAAGAATGTCTGTCAGCTTGATTTTGTGGCTACGAATCAGGTGGTTTTGCTCAATGGTGTAGGGAATCTCACCTTGTTGCTCCAAATTGTAGGCGGTCTTTGGACAGATGCGGCAGATCTCGCATAGTTCCCGTTGGGTTACATAGGCGGGATACTTGGCAATGATGTCGGGGTAATACTTGGTCAAATCCATGTGCAGCACTCACTTTCTTGTTCATCTGTCATTGGTAGGTGAGGTACTTCACTGGTGCGTCGTATAATGTTGACTTTTGAAATGAGTTCAAATAAAATTAGGATGACAAATCAAATTGAGATTTGCGTTTTCGTAAAAAGGGATGGGTGTTAAACTCCTCGATCTGGCGTGCAGTTCTATCCTTGTTCTATCCTCCGGTCATAATTCGGGGCAAAAACGGGAAGAACTCGGAAAACCCGGTGGGTTCAAATAAAAGCGAAAAACGGAAGCCAAAATCCGCAGTATACCGCAGCTTTTGGGCTTCCGTTGTGTACTTCCATCTTCGCTTAATTTCCACCAAAAGTCATAAGCGGGAAATGACTCGAAATCAGTTGAACCGCAAGGTTCCGTGGGTTCGAATCCCACCCGCTCC
>OLOX01002600.1_pt1 | contig 14791 bp, 14 predicted proteins | sample 1672091 | NCBI WGS metagenome assembly OLOX01 (sample SAMEA3136644, study PRJEB25190) | human gut metagenome | reverse complement strand
GAGAGAATAAGTTGACTGAATTTGATTATAATACTCATTATAATCAAATTCAGTCAACTTATTCTCTCCATGCACCATTATAGTTATTATTTCTATTGTTAATATTCAACTGTTCTTGTGATATTATGTTCATCAACTTATTATATCCTGTCGTTGTATAATAATACCCATTTTGCTTTATAAATATATCTGCCCATTTAGGCTTATCTTTCTTAAGCATTAAATAGACATCATTTGAAATAACCAATTGATTAGCCTTCGCATTTTCATCTTCATTCCTATCCGCTTCAATAACAGTAGTCCCAATTAAAAGATAATCCTTTTCACCACGTGCACCAATCCTTGTGGCAAACATTTTACCAAATGATTCTCCTACTCCTATGCTCACACCATAAGTTTGCACTGCGTCAATCATTTTTAATCCCGCTTTTACTGCATCTGAAAGGCACTCATATCCTGCATAATTATGAAATAATGCAAACTCTCTATCACCCTGAAATTGAACATGTATACCGTGATTTACTGTCACTAGGTCATACATTGTTGTTAAAATATTCTGCGTCTTAATAGCCATCTCTTCTAGATTTGTATCATCATTATCAAATTGTGAAGTAAATCCTCTTACATCTGCAAATAAAGGAATTCCTTCTATTTCTTTGCATTCCTTCTTAGATAGTTCTTCAAAAGCAACCGACTTTATTGGCTTTCTAAACGTCATATCTGTCAAATTCACTTTATTTGCATATTCTTTACTTGCTCTTAAACTTTCTGAATAATCAATGCTTCCAGTAAGTTTAGATATGGGCATCTCATAATAACAATCCTCGCCATATTTTTGTACTTTTACACTACTATGCTTTACATATTTATTCTTTTTTTCTTCATTAAGTGTATCAAATATATTTGATGAAATAGCAATATTTCCAATATTACACAATCCTTGAAGCTTTGCGGCATAATTTGCAGCATAACCAATTGTAGTTTCTTCATCCGCATTTTGTCTTTTAAACTCATAGTTATAAAAACTTCCGAAACATGCACCCACTTGAATTTTAAAGTCTAGTAACGTCTTATATTTTGCGATATCACTATTTAAATATCTAGAAAGATCCCCTGCGAATTTAACAACTTCTTCTACAATCTCATATGCCTCATTAACATCATCCACAACATACATATGCAATCTTGCCCCAGTAATTTTTTCAATCACATATTTTTCCGGGAAATTTTTCTTTCCAAACGATTCAATGCCTGAAAAGAAAGTATCGAGTGCATGAATTGAATGATTTACTTTTCCATTCTTAGATTCTTCATCAATAATCACTTCATTAAAATTTGCAACATTTACATAAAAATGAATACCTTCAAACTTCTGCATATACTATCCTCCTCCTAATTATTCTATACTATCATTAATCTTCTCAATCCACCCACTGTCATCACTCTCAAACAGCTTTATGAACTTTCTAAAATTACTGCTACCAGTAACAGAATCATCCGAATCCAAATCTTTCACTCGTCGACTCATATCTTTGTAATTCTCTGCAGTAACATGTTCCATAACTTTCTGAATCTGGTCTGCTCTTCCTTTGTAATTCTCAACTCCGGTATATTTCTTTATCAAAGGAACATTCACCGGTTTTGCAGGAGATTTCAAATTTTCGTCGGTCCAATGCTTGGATATTATCTGCATCGTACAGGGATTACCAAACATAATCACTTCATCTGCAGCATTACCCACACCATGAAACACATTAATCTTACGCTTAATGTCCTCATACTGCTCGTGAGGCTTCTTCTCTGTATCACAAAATACAAGTACAAGTTCATCTGCTCCATTTTGATATCGGTCCTGATACCTCGCTGGGATATTACCATTTCCACCGGCATTGACCAATGAAATATCATATTGCTCATTCCATACTTTTAAATTTTTTAATCGATTTAGATACTCATATTCCTCATTACCTTCACAGATAATACAGATTTTATGGTTATCCAAAAACTTAGGGAGCTTATTTGACATCGGCATCATCCCCCTTTACACCACTTTTAATACTAAGCAATGAGTTAATCAATTCAGGATCAGGCAAAGCTCCAAGCGCACCTTTCCGATATTTTTCCATAACATCTGTCGTATCTCGTACGCCCTGCTGTGCTGTAAAATCTGCAAGTGAATATACATACACACCTTCTTCATCCTTATGAACAAACCAAATCTGCTCCTTTCGGAACATTCTCTTGCAATCCATAAGATTTATATCATGTACTGTAAATATCATCTGTGCACTTGTATTTAATTCATTATTAAACATCGCAACAATCGCCCTGGTAAGCTTAAAATGAATACTGCTATCCAACTCATCCACGACTAAAATCCTGCCTTGTTCAAGTGCTTCAATTACATAGCTGGCAATAGCTGCAATCTTCTTTGTTCCTGTGGAGTCAAACATCATACTTGGCACATGGACTCCCTTATAAGTAGAAACCAATCTGATTTGATCCATAATGTTCTCTGGAATATCAAGCACTTTCTCATCTGGCTTTTCGTCACCTTCACCAGTTTTCAGCTGTATCTTATCCATATCCACATATTCAAAATTATCCATATATAAGTCAGCATTTTTTATGAACTCAACAACCTTTTGCTGTAACTGATTCTTATTCTTCATAAGTTCAATCGTGTGCTGCATAGGTATGTTATTCATATTGATGATATCAATTTTTTCTGCAAATCCGACAAGAATCTGCTTCATCTCATTGATATGTTCGAATTTACTTGTATCTACCACATAGCATAGCAAATTATTCTTCGATACAACTGAAATCATATTCTGAACAGATTCATCAATACACTCATATATTTCACTAACAGTATCTTTTTTTAACCAACAAACTTCCTTTTCGTTGTTGTACTGATCTTTAAATATCTCCGAAAATGACTCATATATATATTCTTCTTTTTCTGCATCATACTTAAAATCATAAGAAAACTTTCTTCCAGATGCCATAAATGTAACACCTAACTCGCATACATCACTATCAGTAAATATATTTGGCATCAGTCCATTCTTCTTATTTAAAAGTACATTTCTTATTGCCCTAATGCACTTGATTAGACATGTTTTACCGGCATTGTTTGGTCCATATATTCCTACCGTTTTAAGGACATTAAAATTATTCTCTTTGTGAACATTTGCTCCAAATTTTTTATTTCGCATATCTGCTTTCATCGAAAATGTAATGTCATCCTCAAATGCATAACAGTTTTTTGCTCTTATCTCTATAATCATGGCTCATTCCTCCAAGTCACTTTTCTTCTTTACTTATCATTATTATATCATCAATTATTTTTTATGCAACTTTTTTTCACAAAAAATGCAATTCAGAGATTAATTAAACTTAACATAGCAAAAAGGACAGCCTCCCAGCCGCCCTCTACATCACACATACGCCACCTCCCTCACCACAATCTCCTCCGCGCAAACAATAATATTATTCATCTTCCCTACCCACAGCATCTGATTTTCTGCCTTCAACTGTTCCGTCACACCTTGCTTTACCTTCATCTGTTCCACAAGCCTGTCCAGCATCTCATAGCATTCCTCATCAACCTCATGCAGATATTAACTTAGCCTTCCATCAAGCAACAGCTTCATATTGCCAATGCTGAAAATCCTAAATTGATTAGCAATGAAATGTGCGAGTGTCGTAATCCATGAATTCGTATTCTCTTCACTCCTGCAAGCTTTGCACTTCTGTCCATCTCATGATGCAGATAACTTTTTGAAATAGTGAAAATTCTGTCATCATCCCTTATTCCATAAAGACTGCTTATAAAATTCTCCATCTCAACAGCAAGAAAATCCGGCATGACAATGGTTCTGTTACTCTTTGGTGTTTTCGGGTCTGTAATCACATCTTTGCCTTCCAGCCTCTGATATGACTTGTTTATCCGAAGCGTTTTCTTTTCAAAATTGAAATCAGCCGGTGTCAGGGCAAGCAGTTCACCTTCACGAATGCCCGTCCAATAAAGCATTTCAAATGCATAATAGGAAATAGGCTTATCTGCCTCACACTCTAAAAATACCTGAAATTCATCCTGTGTCCAGAATTCCATTCCCTTATTTTCTTCCTTCCCCATAGTTCCGGCTTTTCGTGCCACATTATCCTTTAGACCATACATATTGACTGCATAGTTTAATATGGCACTGAGCTGATTGTAATCGTTTTCAGATAAGTTTGGGAGAACAACTTCCCATTATCCTTTTTCAGTTTCATAATCTCATTTTGCCACTGGATGACATCCGAAGTACGAATATCATCCAGCTTCCTTTTTCCGAAATATGGCAGAATCTTGGTCTCAATAATGTGCTTTTTTGTCAGGAACGTATTGCGTTTTATTCTCGGCTCCAAATCCGTCAAATAAATATCCACAAAGCTTTGAAAGCGCATACTGATACTCTGCTTCTCTTTCAGCTTGAAGTTCCGCTCCCATTCAAGGGCTTCGCTCTTCTTTGCAAATCCCCTCTTGGTTTTCTGTTTCCTTGCTCCGGTCAAATCCTTATAATAGGTTCTCACCTCCTATATTCCAGTCTTATTATTCTTGATAACCGCCATCTATCCCACCTCCTTATCCGTAGATAGCCCGTAGATTCGTTTCATAAAATACTGTGTACTTACACGCCCTTTTATTGTCACGAATCCATCAGCCTTAAGTTCTGCATTCAGCCGCCGTATCAGCTTATATGCATAGGATAGTGATACGTCTAGCATTTCCCCGACATCCTGCGCTGTTAAAAATCGTTTGTTCTCCATAAGCAAATGCCTCCTCTCTTTCGTTTTATTATTCAGTTCATTTCTGAACGGTTTTTATGTGTTTTATATTAGCAGTTCAATTTTGTACTGTTAATGCTTTTCAGCAAAAAACATTTCACTTTCGCACTGTTGGTGTTATAATCTCTGTATATGTATGATTTGTGCCTCGTGTTTTCATACAAGCTACAACACTCATTACACTTATAAGGAGCAGTTAAAATGGGCGAAAAATTCACCAGCCGGGTAGGCTTTTTAATTAGAAATTTCAGAATTGCAGTGGAAATGACACAAAAGGAATTAGCCGATAAGTGTGGACTAAACGAATCTACAATCCGAAATTACGAGCTTGGAAACCGATATCCGGACGAAGCGACTTTACTCAATATCGCCAACAATCTAGGTGTCAGTTTCTATGCATTATCAGAACCGGATGTTGCCAATATCTTCAATGCGCTCCATGTGCTGTTTGATATCGAATGGACATACGGACTACGTCCCACTATAAAAGATGGCGAAGTATGCTTCAAATTTGAAGAACGGCTTCCAAGTGCCGGTTCCCGCCCACAGGAAGACCTTGATAACTTCAAAAAGATGGTTGAGTATTGGGCACGCCTGCGAGATAAACTGGAGGATGGAGAAATATCAGAAACGGAATATTATCTCAAAGAGGTAAAGTACCCAATGAATCCAATAGACCCAAATAAAGAATACACTGTTTCGTTGAATCTCAATGATGATGATCAGCTACTAATTCAGAATATGAGTGAGGATGACGATGCAGAAGAAACCTCAGAATTGTTAAAAGACTTGTTTCCGGATTTCTCTTATGTGAAGAGGAAAAGGAAACCGAAAAAGGATTAAACATTATATTTCAAATGAAAGGAACGAAGATTATGTCTGTATTTCAACTTTTTTGGAACTTAATATTAGGAATATCTGGAGGTATAATATCTGGTATTATTGTTTCACGAATTTTTTTGATTCAAGGAGATTTCCAAAATCAAATAAACTCTTTTGATCTATTGTTACGAAAATTGGGATATACCAGTGGTATGCTTTTTGGAATACGTACTGTTCAAGAATTCTCATATGATTCTGACATTAAAATGCATAATGAAATGGAAAAAGAAGGTATATCAACTGAAGAAGAATATTATAAAGCACATATAGATGTAAATTGGATATCTAAAGATAGATTGGTCAGCGATCTTTTGAAAGAATGCAAAAAAATGAATACATCATTAAAAGATGAACTTATGGACTTACATATTAACGAATCTGGTTTACAAAAAATACTCGATAAACTCAACAAATATGTTTCATCACTTTCCTCAACCAAAGAAATGTCTTTTTCAAAACTAAACGAACTAGAGAAACAATGTAAAGAAATTCTTAATGATTATGATTTGTACAAAAATACCTCTAGAAAAACACTCTTAACTCTTATTCTAAAAGATAAAGTTATGATTGTTCTCTACATACTCGTGCTATTAATCATAATAGCCACTGTAACAGCTTATATGCTACACATTTAATACATTTCTAATATATGTATTGTTATCAACAGTAATCACAATAAATCAAATACGTTTTTCTTTACTCACCACACACTAAACTTTATTGTCATTTGATTGTCACTCAACAAAAAGCGAGCCAAGAAACGCCGTAAATTCGGCATTTCTTGGCTCATGTACACTATTCAAACTCAATCGTTCCAGGTGGTTTACTGGTCAGGTCATACATTACCCTGTTGACACCCTTCACTTCGTTTATAATTCTTGTCATTACCTTCTGGAGCACTTCAAAAGGTATGTCGGAGCAGTCGGCGGTCATAAAGTCGCTGGTGTTTACTGCTCTTAAGGCTACTGCGTAATCGTAGGTTCTGAAATCACCCATAACACCTACGGAACGCATGTTGGTAAGAGCTGCGAAGTACTGGCCGAGCTTTCTGTCAAGGCCTGCCTTTGCGATCTCCTCACGGTAGATAAAGTCAGCGTCCTGGACGATCTTGACCTTCTCCTCTGTAACCTCACCGATTATTCTTATTCCAAGTCCCGGACCAGGGAATGGCTGACGGAATACAAGGTAATCAGGAATACCAAGTTCAAGACCTGCACGTCTTACTTCGTCCTTGAAGAGCAAACGGAGAGGCTCAACGATCTCCTTGAAATCAACATGATCAGGGAGTCCGCCTACGTTGTGGTGGCTCTTGATGACCGCTGATTTGCCAAGGCCTGATTCGATAACATCCGGGTAAATGGTTCCCTGTACCAGGAAGTCTACGGCTCCTATCTTCTTCGCCTCTTCCTCAAATACACGGATGAACTCCTCGCCGATGATCTTTCTCTTTGCCTCAGGCTCTGTAACACCCTTTAACTTGTCATAATATCTCTGCTGTGCATTTACGCGGATGAAGTTGAGCTCGTAAGGGCCGTCCGGACCGAATACCGCCTCAACCTCGTCTCCCTCGTTCTTACGGAGAAGTCCGTGGTCTACGAATACACAGGTAAGCTGCTTTCCTACTGCTTTTGAAAGAAGTACTGCGGCTACTGATGAATCAACACCGCCTGACAGGGCGCATAATACCTTGCCATCGCCGATCTTCTCTCTGAGGCTCTTTATTGTATCCTGAACAAATGTGTCCATCTTCCAGTCTGCCTTGCAGCCGCACACATCAATGACAAATGCATGTAACATCTTCATTCCTTCTTCTGTGTGCATAACCTCAGGATGGAACTGGGTTGCGTACAGCTTCTTCTCAACATTTTCCATTGCTGCAACAGGACATACCGGTGTATGGGCTGTAACCTTGAAGCCCTCAGGTGCCTCTGCGATGTAGTCCGTATGGCTCATCCAGCATATGGAAGTCTCCTTCACATCTGCAAATAATACAGAGTTCTTGTCTACACTGACCTCTGTTCTGCCGTACTCGCTGACAGGAGCGGTCTCAACCTTTCCGCCCATCATGTGTGCAATAAGCTGTGAACCATAGCAGATACCCAGTATAGGGATACCAAGCTGGAATATCTCAGGATCGCACAGAATAGCTTCGTCACCATACACGCTGTTAGGTCCGCCTGTGAAAATAATTCCCTTAGGATTCATTTCCTTTATCTTCTCAACAGGAAGGGTATAAGGATGTACCTCCGCATACACGTTGCACTCTCTTACGCGCCTTGCAATGAGCTGATTATACTGACCACCAAAATCAAGCACTATAACCAATTCTTTGTTCATTGTTGTCTCCTTAACACATAGTTTTCTTTAATGTAAATATAAAAATAATATAAACCATTATCAATCCGTAGTCTATACCAATTATTTTATTTCTTCCTTTATTACTTCCACAGCCTTGTTAAACTGTGTATCCTTCTCACCCATGTAATCGTCTGCGGTGTAGTCATCCGGAAGGCTTACCTCCACATCAGGAGCAATGCCCTTCTTGTGGATGTCATTTCCATTTGGAGTGAAATACTTGGCTGTTGTGAGCTTCACTGCAGAACCGTCCTGAAGAGGGATCACACTCTGTACAATACCCTTGCCAAATGTATTCTCGCCTACGATAGTAGCCACGCCATGATCCTTCATCGCACCTGTGAATACCTCTGAAGCACTGGCACTCTCGCCATTTACAATGACAACCATAGGCTTATCAAGGAATTTGTCATCAGTTGCCTCATATGATGAGATAACCTTTCCGTTCTTATCCTCTTCGTATACGATCTTGCCGCTGGCAAGTATGTCGTCACACATGCTTACAACCACATTGAGCAGTCCGCCCGGATTAGATCTTAGATCAACGATAAGTCCCTTCATGCCCTGGGAATCAAGATCATTAAGAGCCTCCTCGAACATATCTCCTGTATTTCCCACAAACTGTGTAACACGTATGTAGCCTATGTTGTCCTCAAGCATTTGATATTCTACTGTTCTGTTCTCCACCTGACGTCTTGTGATGGTAACATCATGAGTCTTCATGTCTGAAGATCTGTACACTGTAAGTGTTACATCTGTTCCAACCTCGCCGCGGATCATCGTCACAAGATAATCAAGATCGTCCTCTGTAGTGATCTCGTAATCGCCGATCTTGGTAATGTAGTCACCGGGCTTTATATCAACATCCTCTGCAGGAGCCCCCGGAAGGATATTTACGACTACAACCGCACCGGAATCCGTATCCTGACGCACTGTAACGCCTATTCCTGCATACTCACCTGAGGTGTCCTCCTGGAGCTTTGCATACTCTTCCTTGGTATAGTACTTTGAATAAGGATCATCAAGGGCTTCAACCATACCCTTATATATTCCCTCTTCAAGGGCTTCATCCTCGGCTCCAAAGTAGAATGAGGAGTCGATAACCGCCTCGATCTTGGCAGCCTTTCCCAAAGTATTGTTGTCAATGACTGAACCACTGTACTCAAGATTAGTGCTTCCGCCATCAGCTACAGTACCACGTTTCACATTGCCGGATTCACAGGCTGTGAGGCCTGTCAGCCCTATTATGCACACTCCTGCTAACAGTATGCCTTTCTTTAATTTATGCATGTCATATCTCCTTTTTATTTCATATGAAAATATCTTAAAACAGCCAACTACTATTATACCGCTGCCTCTTACGCATTTCAACCAATTTAATATATGCCCGGCACTACTCAATCATATATCATACCTCATTAACAATAAAAGAACAGTCCCACAGCCATGCCACAGGCATGTAACCGCAAACTGTTCTTTTATTTATCATCCTGCCGGATCTGTTTCAATTCATCCGGATGTATTCTGATTTATAAGAAGTTGACAGGATTTACATATTCGCCGTTAAGCTTAACACCGAAGTGGCAGTGTGGACCTGTTGAGTATCCTGTACTACCTGCCTTGGCAATTACCTGTCCCTTTGATACCTGCTGCCCTACGCTCACACAAAGCTGTGAGTTGTGCATGTATACTGTCATGATACCATTTCCATGGTTGATCATTACGTAGTTACCTGCTGATGAGCTATATGTAGCAATAAGTACTGTTCCAGACTCAGCAGCAACAATATCTGAACCTGATGGGCAAGGGATGTCTATTCCCTTGTGGAATGTACTTGCTCCTGCTACAGGTGCGCTTCTCCGTCCAAATGGAGATGAAATACGTGTTCCCTGTGTTGCAGGCCACATAAGACGTCCTGCGTAACCTGATGGATCATACTGGCCGCCTGAACCGCCGCCGCTATATCCGCCGTCTGAACCACCGCCGTTATTTGCATCAGCTCGTCTTGCAGCCTCCTCATACTTGGCGATGAGAGCCTCTGCGTCTTCCATTTCCTTGGCATACTTGGCAACTATAGCCTCCTGGGTGCCAGCGTCGTCCTTGTATTTGTTCATTTCTGTCTGCTTCTGGTCTATAAGATCGTTAAGTGTTGTCTCCTGAACCTCAAGCTCAGTCTGGGCAACCTCAACCTCCTTAAGATCCTTCTCGAGAGTAGCCTCGTAAGTCTCTATATTCTTTCTTGTATTGATCAGATCATCAAGCTGTATCTGGTCGTAATTTGAAAGCTGCTCAACATATTCTGACTTGTTAAGCATATCTGAGAATGATGATGATGACATAAGAGTATCCAGATACTCTACATCGCCATTTTCATAGAGGAACTGTATTCTGACCTTCATGGCCTCGTACTGCTTCTCCTCATTCGCCTTTGCATCATCGAGCTTGACATTTGTCTCGTCAATCTCTGTATTTAAGGCGTCACATTCCTTCTGCTTCTCTGTTATCTTTGTCTGTACATCAGTAACCTGTGCGTCTAATTCCTCAATGGCTGAATTAACTTCATTTATCTTGTCGTTGATGGAATCCAGCACATCCTGTGCGTTGTCCTTATTGTTCTCTGCCTCTTCCTTCTGCTTCTTGGCATCATCGATGTTATCGGCTCTGCTGACAAATGAAGATGTATAAACCGTCGAACATGATAATACTGCAACCAATGCCATGCCTAAAGCAACCCTTGGCATTTTTTTGATAAATCTGAGTTTCATTGTATCCCTCCTAATAATGTTGAACATTAACCGTGTAACCCTGTTATATCTTTAAATGCTTTCTTGTGGTAAGCAAACTACCTATGAGACCTACTCCCACACCGAGAACAAGTCCTACAGGAAGGAGATACCTGAATAATTCCTGTCTGCTTACAAAAGCAAATATACTGGTTATAACACCAAATCTTCCTGCCACATACTCAAGGACTCTTCCATATATTTCATAGAAAAGTACCAGAGGTACCGCAGAACCTACAAGTCCTACGATAATACCTTCTATAACGAATGGTGCCCTTACGAAGAAGTTTGTTGCACCAATAAGTTTCATTATTGAAATCTCTTCTTTTCTTACGGTTATACCGATAGTGATGGTATTGCTGATAAGGAATATGGATACCAACATCAGGATGACGATTATTCCCACAGAAGCGTATCCCAACAGTGATGAAAGAGTTGTAATGCTATCCGCTGTAACATCTGAGCTCTTAACCTTTCTTACACCGTCTAACCCCTTTGCAAATGCTACAAATTCTGCCTGCTTTGATACATCCTTAAGTGTAACCTCATAGGAAGCTGCATTCTTAAGAGGGTTGTCATCACCGTAGGCTGCCTTGGCAGCTTCAGGATTGTCGTAATTCTGCTTACAGAATGTATCCCATGCCTCATCTGCAGATATGTAATCCATAGTCTCCACATAGTCAACTACTCGTATCTGTTCACCTATCAGATCTATTGTCTCCTGAGACGCATCTTCATTAAAGAAAACCGAAATAGTAACCTTGCTTTCAATCTCCTTCATACCTGACTGGAAGTTCATAACTACAGCAAATACTATAGAAAACAGGAACAGACATGAAACGATAGTACCGATAGATGCAAGTGAAAACAAAATATTTCTCTTAATATTTGAAAATCCCTGTTTCAGGATGTAAAAGAACGTACTAATCTTCATCTATGTAGCCACCTACTTTTTCGTCGCTTATTACAACGCCCTTCTTAAGTGTTATTACTCGTTTCTTCATCTCATTAACAATCTCTTTATTATGTGTAACAACCACAACGGTTGTTCCTCTCTTGTTGATATCATTCAAAAGGTTCATGATATCCATAGAGTTCTTAGGATCAAGGTTTCCTGTAGGCTCATCTGCCAGAATTATGTCAGGATTATTCACCAGGGCTCTTGCCATGGCAACTCTCTGCTGCTCACCACCTGAAAGCTCTCTAGGGTATGACTTGAACTTATCTGCAAGACCTACAAGTGTAAGCATTGCAGGAACTCTTCTTCTGATGTATCGTCCCGGAGTCTGGATTACTCTCTGGGCAAATGCAACATTCTCATATATTGTCCTGTCCTTAAGCAGTCTGAAGTTCTGGAATACAACTCCGATTCTTCTGCGGACCTTAGGAATATCTCTCCTCTTTATCTTATTATAATTATATCCCGCCACGCTGATACTTCCCTTTGTAGCATCAAGTTCCTTTAAGAGCAGCTTGATAAGCGTAGTCTTACCTGAACCACTGCTTCCAACTATGAAGACGAACTCGCCCTTCTCGATGTTGATATTAACATTCTTGAGAGCCGTCATGCCACCGGGATATGTCATAGTGACGTTTTCTAACTCTATCATAATCTGATTGTTCCTTTCAAATGTGTATCGTACACTCTCTCGTGGTAGTATACCTCATACTACAGATACAATATAATTCAAATTTGTGTAATGTTTGTGAAAAATCCGAACAAATTACCACAGTCAAGTGCATTGTAACATTTATGTAACATTTCGTCAACCTATTCTTGTTTACAACTATTTTACATCTCTGCCGGTGAAACAATAACACAACCGCTGCAAATTTTATCTGCCGATCGGCAATCAGCAAATATTCGCATGCAGGCATGCGGCTTTTTCTTCGTTGCCATAAAAAAATCCCGGATCTGCACTACAGTCCTCCAATGAACAACATCACAAGAGAAAAGCTACGGCAAAATCCGGAATTTATCCTTCGTGTGATCTTTTGCGTGATCTTTTCTATATCTTCATCTTCTATATTTTCTATCTTTAGTAATCTAATGACTCCATATACTTCATATACTTAACTACCATGAGGGCGATCTTAAATGTAATGGCATCCTCGAACACTCTCAGATCAAGACCTGTGCTCTTCTGGAGCTTATCAAGACGATACACAAGAGTATTTCTGTGAATGTAAAGTTGTCTTGAAGTTTCTGATACATTAAGGCTGTTCTCGAAGAACTTATTGATGGTCGTAAGCGTCTCCTCATCAAACTCGTCCGGCGACTTACCATCAAATATTTCCTTAATAAACATCTTGCACAGCGGCAGTGGAAGCTGGTAAATAAGTCTTCCTATACCAAGATTGCTGTAAGCGATAATGTCTGTGTTCTCATAGAAAATCTTTCCTACATCCAGAGCCATCTTTGCTTCCTTGTATGAACGGGATACTTCCTTTATCTCATTTACTATTGTACCAAATGAAACTCTAACAGATGACATAGCTTCTGTGTTAAGCATATCAACGATAACTCTTGATATCTTGATCATGTCATCATAGGTCTCACCCTGCTTTACTTCCTTAACCAGGATTATATTCTTCTCATCTACCGCTGTAATGAAATCCTTTGTCTTTGTTGAGAAGATATTTCTCACTGTCTCAAGGGCATTTGTATCCTTCTCTGTCTTTGTCTCAATAATAAATACTATACGTCTTACATCTGTATCAATATGGAGCTTCTTTGCCCTGTTATAGATATCCACCAAAAGAAGGTTGTCCAGAAGGAGATTTTTAATAAAGTTATCCTTATCAAATCTTTCCTTATAAGCCACAAGAAGATTTTGTATCTGGAAAGCCGCAATCTTTCCTACCATATAATTATCGTCTGTCTCGCCCTTGACCATAAGAATATGCTCCAACTGATTATCATCGAATACTTTAAAGAACTGATAGCCCCTTACAACCTGGCTGTCGGCAGGCGAATCCACAAATGCAAATACTGCGTCCTCACAATCCTCTATATCATTAAATGTTGACGCCAACAGCTTGCCCTCTGTATCCATAACGCAAAGATCTGTTCGTGTTATATTTTTTAATCCGTCTATTGTATCCTGAAGAATCTGGTTAGATATCATACTTTTCTCTCCTTTTTTAACATTGGCACAACCACCAAAGTTATGGCATGTTTCCTTCCCGATGTTGTACCGTCACAATATACATCTTTCATGTATAGGCCAATCTCTCGAATATAAATTCACCTACCTGTTTATTTTATAGCAAATTGTGCAAAAAAAAAAGAGAAAATGTATAAATTTATACATTTTCTCTCATTTTTACCTATAGAAATTTTTCTACGTTGTATATTTTGCTCTTTCTCCCTTGAAAAAGAACAATCCTTACGTTACGAAGATATTAGCTGACTAAGATCTCCTCTGTCTCCTTATCGAAGATATGAATCTTGCTTAAGTCAAATGCGAACTGTACTGTATCGCCAGGTCTGGCTGTTGTACGAGCATTAACTCTAGCTGTGATATCAAACTGATCGATTGTGAAGTATAAGTAAACCTCAGCACCAAGCATTTCATAAATATTGATTCTAGCGTCGATAACGCTTTCTGGTGATGACTCGATGAAGAGCTGCTCATCATGGATATCCTCTGGACGGATACCAAGAACAACTTCCTTATCAATAGCGTCAAGAGCGATAAGTCTCTCAGCCTTGCTATCCGGAACCTTAATTGAGTGTGAACCGAACATTAATAATACATCAGCGCCTGACTTAACAACCTTACAATCAATGAAGTTCATAGGTGGCATACCCATGAATCCTGCAACGAATAAGTTACATGGCTTGTCATATAAGTTCTGTGGTGTATCTACCTGCTGTATGATACCATCCTTCATAACTACGATTCTTGTACCAAGTGTCATAGCCTCTGTCT
>OLOX01002592.1_pt1 | contig 14812 bp, 10 predicted proteins | sample 1672091 | NCBI WGS metagenome assembly OLOX01 (sample SAMEA3136644, study PRJEB25190) | human gut metagenome | reverse complement strand
ACTAGAACAAAGGAAGGAGAACCTATATGAAGAAAACCAGAAAATATCTTCTCTGTCTGCTGACACTCGCCCTAATGCTTTTCCTGCCAGCCACAGCAGCACAGGCCGCATCCGGTCAGCAGCCAGGCTATGTCAGTAGCATTACCGCCAAGGTATCCGGCAACAACCAAGTGACCGTCACCTGGAAGAAAGCCAAAAACGCTACTTCCTACCGTGTATATTACAAGCAGGCAGGCGGCAAATGGAAAACCCTTGCCAACGTCAAAGGTACCAAATACACCCACACTTCCAGCAGGAAATATCCATTAACTGAAGGAAAGAAATATGTGTACACGGTCAGAGCATACAACCGTTACGGCCGGAAATGGGGTTCATATGACAGAAATGGCAAAACTGTCACAATCCCGGCTATCCCTGGCAAGGTCAACGTTACCAAGGTAAAAGCAAACAGTTACCAGGAAGTACAGGTAAACTGGAGCAAGGCAAAAAACGCTACTTCCTATCATGTGTATTACAAGGAAGCCGGCGCAAGAAACTGGCGCAAGATTGACTCCGTCAGCGGACGTTATACCAGTTTCAAGCATTGCTCATCCAAGTCCTTTCCATTAGAGCCTGGCAAGAAATATGTGTATACGGTCAAGGCATACAACGGCAGCTTCAAAAAGTGGGGTTCCTACAATACGAAAGGCTGGAGCGTGTCTGTTCCGAAAAAACCGGAAGGAAAAGTGCCGGGGACAGTCAAGTTATGTTATGTAAGCGCAACAACCGACAGCGAAGTCATCATTGACTGGGAAGGTGTAGAGAATGCAACATCTTATTGTATCTATTATAAAGAATCCGGGGCTAAGAACTGGGTTAAGATTGCTACCGTAGGCAGCAATACACAGTTTTACATCCACGAATCCTCTTCCGCTTACCCGCTGAAGGCTTCATGTAAGTACTTATACACTATAAGGGCATACAACAGCGATTCAAAAAAATGGGGCAGATATAATACGAAAGGCTGGAGCGTTACAACTCCTGAAGACCCGGACGCTACACCAACGCCGCAGCCAACCAAAAAGCCGCAGCCGACAGAAGCACCAAAGCCGTCTCCAAAACCGACATCAACCCCGAAGCCAACACCAACCGCTACTCCTACCCCTTCACCGGAAGAGATTGCGGCAAATGCTGAGAAGATGACCAAGGAAGTCATCAGACTGACGAACATTGAGAGGAGAAAGAACGGAAAATCCGACCTGAAATACCATGCAAAACTTCAGCAGGCAGCAATGACCAGGGCAAAGGAATTGGAAATCAAATGTTCTCACGAAAGACCTGACGGAAGAGACAGCAGCACCGCTATATACGAAGCTGACGTAGGAAACTCTTCTGGAGAAAATATCGGAGTAGGGTTTACTAAACCAGAGGCTGTTGTTAAGGCATGGATGGACAGCCCAGGGCATGCATCTGCTATCCTGGATAGTGATTCCACACACATTGGAGTCGGTTATTATAAAGGCAAGAACGGCACCAACTACTGGGTGCAGGATTTCTCCAGCGGACCGGACGAAAAATGCACGTTAACTGTTGACGCAAACGGCGGCACCTTCCCGAGCAAGGGCGGGGTGGAGAAGTTTGAGATGGCCGTGCCGAAGGGGATGACGCTGTATGCAGATGATTTCGAAAAACCGGTTAAGGCTGGATGCGTGTTTGAAAAATGGACAACTGTATTTTCTTTTGGCTGGGAATCTAACAATGCAACAGAAATTCACATGAGCGAAAGCAAAACTTTAAAGGCAAACTGGAAAGACGCTGCATCCTCTTCAAAAGTATCATCTATAAATGAGGACATCTTTTCAGACGGAGTAAGTAATGACAGCAATGCTGAAAATACAAACACTGACAGTTCTTTTGAAGTAATAGAGTCTGTTGACGATATGGATTCCAAAGAATTGGACATTTCGGAAGACACAGATGAAAGTGATGTTGAATTTGTAGAAGACAATTTACAATAAAGTAATATAAAAATCAGCGTTCTCGCAAGAGAACGCTGATTTTTATATATCCCCCCTCCTCCATCATATTTTTTTTATTTTCTGGCTCCCCCTCCTGACTGAGCCCGTCAGCGCCGGTGGTGAGACGCGCCAAGGCCACATCTTCATTTTTTGCTGCCTCTTCACTGTCATAAACCCCAAACACAGCATTTTTGAGCGGGGAGCCGTTTCCGTCCACTTTTCTAACGTTCGCGCGTACGAGTTCGTACAAGGATTCCACAGACTAACGCAGGGGATGGCGTGGATGGTGGGGAAGGTTGAGGGGGTGGGTGGTGATGCAGGAAATTGTTAGCACATCCCGTAGATATTATTTCCACTCTCATATCCGCAGATTCCCTTTGCATTCCATCCCACGATATAGTAAAATTGAACCAGACCTATATGTACTAGAACAAAGGAAGGAGAACCTATATGAAGAAAACCAGAAAATATCTTCTCTGCCTGCAAGTAACTTGTAGTAAATTACTCCAACTCTCAAAAAGTTGGAGTAATTTTATATCTGACCGCAGGATTATTTGGCGGTTACTTTCAACTCACTACCTCACGCAGAGGTAGACCGAGCACGATATTGATAACCTTAATGACCGGCGTATTTCAACTCACTACCTCACGCAGAGGTAGACGCTTTCACGTAGTTCCATCCGTTCGGCATTCCAGTATTTCAACTCACTACCTCACGCAGAGGTAGACGTCTGAATGCCCCGGTTCATAATCTTCCAGTTTCCACATTTCAACTCACTACCTCACGCAGAGGTAGACAAAACGGAAAGTATGCAGATTATGCCTATTACACATTTCAACTCACTACCTCACGCAGAGGTAGACGCGGCCAGGGTAGCGGACAACATGATCGGTCTTGCATTTCAACTCACTACCTCACGCAGAGGTAGACGGATCCGCTTGGGATATTCATTCTCTTTGTCATATTTCAACTCACTACCTCACGCAGAGGTAGACCAGAAGCTTCAAATGCTGCAGCAACGTTGGAAATATTTCAACTCACTACCTCACGCAGAGGTAGACCAGAATGTGGCATTAGGATATTCTATCAGTATTCATATTTCAACTCACTACCTCACGCAGAGGTAGACCGTATTTGAAGATGTTGACATGACAGATGATGTATTTCAACTCACTACCTCACGCAGAGGTAGACAAACGATCAAAACGTGAGAGAAATAAGTGTTATATTTCAACTCACTACCTCACGCAGAGGTAGACAGAGATATGACAGCCGATGAGAATGCTGAATAATATTTCAACTCACTACCTCACGCAGAGGTAGACTATATGCCGTAGGGATGGCGTACAGGTTATGCTATTTCAACTCACTACCTCACGCAGAGGTAGACGATAACTCCTGCTGCCAGACGGGCAGATTTCTTCTGCATTTCAACTCACTACCTCACGCAGAGGTAGACTTTGCCTTTCCGTTTTTTCGTCATTGCTTCGTTATTTCAACTCACTACCTCACGCAGAGGTAGACGAAAGAGACAAAGGATTCGTTGCTTACACTGAAATATTTCAACTCACTACCTCACGCAGAGGTAGACAAGGCTTGCTGTTTTTGTGCAAGTTGTACATAAAATTTCAACTCACTACCTCACGCAGAGGTAGACCCAAGAGTTGATGGACTGATCACACCCTGTAAGCAATTTCAACTCACTACCTCACGCAGAGGTAGACCAATAAGTCCGTAAAGAATATCGGCAAGAATCTATTTCAACTCACTACCTCACGCAGAGGTAGACGATATTAACGCAGCATCCGCGAGGTACATCAATATATTTCAACTCACTACCTCACGCAGAGGTAGACTGCCCCAACCGTTGTTTCCCCATCCGAAGAAAGCATTTCAACTCACTACCTCACGCAGAGGTAGACACCGGACAATGATTGACTATCTGTACAGATATTACATTTCAACTCACTACCTCACGCAGAGGTAGACGAATCATAGCCGAAGAATAAGGAGGAAACGGAAATATTTCAACTCACTACCTCACGCAGAGGTAGACCGGTCGCAGAAAAAACTGAGTGCAGTCGAGAGAAAATTTCAACTCACTACCTCACGCAGAGGTAGACAGCAATTTGTCACAAAATCTATGGACATTAACCATAGATTCCATAACAAATCGCATAATAAATCTTTGTTTTTTGCTTTAATTATCTTATGCCTAAGCATATTTCATTAAAAAAGCTTCCATTTCCTGGTGCGAATCTCCCGGGGAAATTATGCGTGCTTTACATTCGCACTACAGAATCAATGTTTCTGTAACATCAAATCCAGGGTGTGCACCTATATGTTCTACTTTATTTTTGTAATTATTTCCTAAATAATAAAACCGCAGACTATCAACTTCTTTATCAATGATTTTTTCAAGAATATCCTTTACCTGCCTGCACTTTGTTGCGTCCATTTGACACTCAAATACTGAATTCTGAACTCGTTGTCCATAATTTGTGCATTCTTTGGCAACTTTTCTTAATCTTTTTCTTCCTGCTGCAGTCTGTGTATTTACATCATACGTGATCAATACCAACATCTTATCACCTACTTCCAGAAAAATGGTGGATATTCATCAAGATCTCCTCTCAAAAATCGCGCCAATAACAAGCTTTGAACATATGGTGCCATTCCCCATTCTATTTTCTCTCCTAGAAATGGATGCTTAATTGTCTCTTGTTTCTTTGACTGCCATGCAGACAAGAAAACTTTACGTCCCTCATCATTCATGATAACAGCACCATTTTCTTTTTTGATAAAATATTCTGGTTTCATGATTTTCTTATTAATTAATGTCAGTACAAAACGATCTGCCATCACACTTCGAAACTCTTCCATAAGGTCTAATGCAAGCGATATTCTTCCCGGACGATCTGTATGGAAAAATCCCACATATGAATCCAATCCAACAGCTTCCAACGCCGAGCCACACATTCCTGCTAATAGCGAATACGCAAAGGATAACATAGCATTAACGCTATCCAACGGTGGTCTTTTATTTCTACCCTGGAAGTAAAAATCTGTTTTCTGCTGTAAAATCAAATCATCAAACACCGAAAAATATACAGACGCGGCTTCTCCCTCTATCCCTAATAACTCCTCTGCGCTCTCACATTCTCTTATCTTTACAATGCTCTGTGCAAGAAAAGCTGATTTCCTTTTGATCTTTTCAACATCCAGCCGTAGTGCATAATCTCTCGCAGCTCTTTCCAAAACCCATCTGGAATTATATACTTTTCCTAAGATAAAATTTCTCGCAATCCGTACACTTTTTTCTTTGTCTTCACTAATTCGATACTGTTGCTTACGAAGTGTTACATTTCCCTTTGTTTCTCCAGTAATTCTAGCCAGGAATCTCCCATTTCCAGACATAAAAGTCAGATCAATATTCCTTTGAGCGCAAGTCCCCATTAACGCGGGACTTGCGCCGGTATATCCAAACGTTACGATTGCCTGAAGATTATGAAGTGGTACACGCCCTATTTCTTTTTGTTCTTCCAAAACCACTACATTTTCTCCATCTAATGATAAATATCTATTTCCAGATGTAACATACAAGGTATTTAAGAGTCTTTTCATACATTATCCTCTTCAAAAATTACTCCGTTTATATATCCAGCTACCGTTTTCTTCTTATTCAATACTGGCAGGCATATATCTTTCAATGAACATGCATTACATTTTTTCCTGGTTTTTACTTTTGGTGTATATCTTTGTTCATAATATTTATGCATTTCACGAAAACTGCTTGTTACTTTTTCTCTTACCTCATCCGTAAATTCCACTTTTGTGCGCCGCCGCGTCTCACCATAATAAATATATCCATACGGAATGACACAGCATAGCATTTCCTCGAGACATAATGCCTGGGCCGCTACCTGCAGTATATCAGAATCATCTGTTTTGGGCTTTCCTCTTTTGTATTCTACTGGAATCACGGAATAGCTTCCTTCTCTGCCCGCAATAGAAATCCCATCCTTCACTTTATGAAATTCCACCACATCACATTCGCCGCTCACTCCCATTTCCCGTGAATGAACCGGCATTGCTCTGACGATAAGAAGATCTCCTCTTTTTTCTTTTATTGCAGGATCATGTGCATTTTCATGGAGAATTTTTCCTTCCACTGTTCTGACATTTTCCTGCCACTGCATTTCTATATATGCCAGAGCCCATTGCCGTCGACAAAACGCAAAATGTTGTATTCCTGATAGCTGCAAAAATTCCTCTTCTTTATACAAAATCAAACTCCTCCGGTTTTTTGCATCCATCTACATGCCATGAAATCTCATAATCTGTAAATTCTCTTGGATGTTCCTCCTTAGGTTTAATATCAAATCCTCTCTGAATTTTTCCACTGGAAACAGCCGGCGTTTTCTCGTCATGCTGCCACCAGTACATTTTGCAGACTTCCATACTTCCTTCCGGTCTGGCAGAAGAAGCATCGTTTTCGAATAAGGTTTTTAATGCCTCTTTTAGTAATTCCGCATCTTCCTGACTGAATCCTGTTTTTTCAGCAAGCTGGACATTTACACTTCCCATCACTCTATATACAGCAAAACCTACCCTATGTTTAGTACCCATGGTATCGGAAGCTTTACTCTCTTTTCCAGATTCACTGTTCACACTCTTAGTAATCTGCATACTGATGATATCGATTGGAGAAAGGCTGATTGCCTGATGAATAGAAACGGGACCTCTTACTCCAAACGATACAGGAATTCCCTTGAATGCAAAAACCTGTCCAAAAGCTCTGACATCCAACCACTCTTTACACGCAATCGCTGCACATGCATCACGATTTGCATTTTTCTTATTTCCCAGCTGTGCTTTCAGCTCTTCACATCCATCTGCACGATCTTTTAAACTGGTATAACCATCATCTGAACGATCATCTGACTGCACAAAAATTTTCTGCCCAAGATCCTGAAGACGGTTTCTTATCTTTCTTTTAATACACACATCGGATATCTCACCATACCCATCCAGATTGATCCTTGGGCGATTTCCATTCAGTGGATCTCCATTTGGATTTGCATTATCTGCACTTATAAATAAAGTAAAATCAATTTTTCCTCTCAATGCACTCATCGTTTATTCCTCCTCTTCCTTCTCTTTAGAATCTTCCTTTTTCTGTTTCAGATCATAAGCCTGGCTATGAAAACCAAGAAGATATAAACCATCCAGTTTCTTGTTATCACTAAAGCTTTCTACTTCGAACAAATCATAAATATCATTCAACAGATTCTCATAAAAACGTCTCTCTGCAATTCCCAGCTTATTCACATATGGCTGAATACTTTCTTCGATCACCTTCCATGTCTCATAAGGTCTCTGAGAAAAAGTGCACATATATCTTTTCGCATTTGTAACCCTTGCCTTATCTCCATCATCATAAGTACGATATTCAATTCGATCTGCTACTGCCAGTAAACGTCCATACAGATAATTTCTGTCTTTTTGTTTTTTATCTAATGCCACGTTCCATTCCTCCTCGTATCTTTCACTTTTATCCTTTTTAACCAACGAACACGCCAGTGTTAAAACTCTCTCCCAATTTTTCCAATCTTTATAGGTCAATGGCATGGAAGCTTTTAATATTGCTCTGTCCACATAATCACATGGGATTTTATTTCCGTTCCAGATGCAGGGAATCAGCCTTTTCGCAACTTCCGCATATAATTTCTTTCCATTTGCATCTACAATCATAAGACTGCCTTTATTCTCTATGCCAAATAGAATATCTGCTATGTCCTTTACGCCAACCATTCCTAAAAACCGTATTCTCTTCTTATCTTTCTCTTTCCATTTTTCATGAATCCAGCTACAGCTTTCATGCCATTTTTTTATATTTTCCAGATATCTCGCTGAATCCAGAGTCATCTCTTCAACCATGGATAATCTTCCCGGAGTAGCTGCATCAAAACCGAGTAGAATCATTTCAGATGTATTATCTACCTTTTTTCCATATCCTCGAAGTGCACTGTAAAATTTTTCGGCAGTGATTGCACTTCCATCACATCCACTTTCTTCTCCAGACTCTTCATCATCCCAGTCATCATCCTCATTATATTCTGACGCAATGGTGTCCGTATCTACATTCCATCTCGGCATACTCAGGCGGTGGGATTCCCATGTAACAACTGCCAGCGTATCAAAAAATGTTCCCTGTTTTCGAATGATCCACTTCAATGCATTATGGATTTTCTGAGAGGTTTCATTTCCTACAGCAAAAGCATCTTCTTTGGTTGCAAAACGTCCCCGATAAGTAAAATTCTGACTGTCATTTGCGGAAATCAGCTTTGCCCCGTCACCCTCATTACGGATCTTTTTGGAATGAAGATAAGAAATAGCCTCTGTACTTCCGGTAAGGTAACATAATCCTATCTCTTTTTCCTGAGAACGCACATAATTTATATAACAGTCTTGAAGGGTCTTGTCTTTCCAGCATTCGTCCGGGGGAGCCTCAAAAAAATCTGTATTTGGCAAACGGATGATAAAACGCACAAAAGCTTTTGTCTGTACAATCCCCTGAATATTTTCTTTATCATCAATCCGGTTCTGCTCATTCAATTTTATAATTTTTTTCTCAATCAGATTGGAAATCAGTGTATTTTTTTTCAAATATAGATAAATTGCCCTTACTTTCTCATGACAATACTCTGACTCAACCCATTCTTTCAACTGAGAAATATACAGTTCATGACAGATTCCATCATCTTCATAATATTTCGTATAATCTCCCGCAAGGTATCTCAGATTATCGCATAAAGGATGTGGCTCCTTTCCTGCGGTACGACTTCCAGATTTTTCTGTAACCGGTATGATCGTCAATTTATCATTGGAATCTACCGGCTCTGCATTCATAAAATTCCCATCCTGGTCAATAGTTACTGTTATCTGTGCAGTCACAGTGGTATGAAACGGCGGCAAAAGCACATATGGCATATCCCTTCGATATTCAATGACACCTATTTTGTCACTGTTTATCTCATACAGATCGATCAACTCATTTACCCAGCTCACTCACCCACCTCCTCGTCGGTAAATTCTTTTAGACCAGTAAAATTATCTTTTCCAAAAACTTTACGTTCCATCTCTCTGATATGGCGTTTCTGTATGCACGCTTCCGGCCTTATAAATTCTATGATCCCCCCTTTTTTCATAACCGGTCTCCAGAAACGTACTGTCATTTTCCCCTTGTCTTCTGGAAGAATAGCTTCATCTGCATATGTGATTCCATGATACATGAATCCATAGTCTATCTCTCCTGGCATATCATCATAATGGCTTTCTCCTTCTCCAAATACACATGGCTCAACAAATGCCTGACATTCTCTTGTCCCCAAAAAAATATCTCTACGGCCTCCTCTTTCTACCATACGCTTTGCAATATTATGATGTTTGTGTTCATTTCGGTCATCCTTTAATTCTATATGGTTAAGATTAAACTCAAAATGCGCTCGCACCTGATAACGTACATCTTTCAGATAAGTATAATAAGCCAGTTCATTTCCACCATTATAGGCAATCGGACGAATTCCTTTTGTCTCAGTTTGAATAGGGTTCATAACACGTACAGCATCTATGATCCACATGATCGTTGGCTTCCAGTAAATGCTTTCTGTAATTCCTCGCAAAGCTTCATACGTCGGAATATGATAACTTGTTTTCTCACCGCCAACTCTCATGACTGGATCAGAAAATAATGCATATGGACCACATACTTCAAACTCTATTGTATTTCTGTATTTCTTCATAGCTTCTGCCCCCTATATGTTACAAAAATCCATTTTGGGTTCATCCACAACCCCCACTTTCTTATCATAATAGCCATCACATAGTACCAGAATCCCCTCACTGTTTTCGTATACGGTATTTCCGAGTTTATTTCTCCTGCTCTCTGAAATACCAACGGTATATCTTTGTAATTTTCTCAGTATCTTTTTCTTTTCTGTCTCTGTACGCACTTGCGACAGTTCTTTTAATAGCAACTTTGGTTCAATACCATATGGCACTACAACGCTTAATTTATAAGTGTCAGAAATCACTTCGAACTCACTCCCTGCTGTTTGAAAAGCCTGAGGCAGCTTTGTACGAACTTTTTCTTTATGTTTCCGGCAATATTGATTCTGCCCAATTTGGTTTTTCCCTAGTAAATCTGTCAGTGTTACCGTTACGTCACATACTTCAACTGGAAATTTGGTTTCTAGCTTTCTTAACTGCGAACGATAAACCGAATAATAAAATTTTATAGCTATTTCTGAATCTAATGAATAATTAAACTTCTTATTATCATACTTAAAATCGTCCAAGATTTTCTGTAGTGCAGCCTGTGCATCTCTGATTTCCCGCAAACGTTCCAGATGTTCTGCATCATGAGCCATCTGGACAATATAAGCTGCTCCCATTTTTCCAAGTTCTTTATGTCGATTACATCTTCCTGCTGCCTGGATAACATTATCAAGTCCTGCTTTTGATCGTATCACGCATCCAAAAGAAAAATTCACTCCGGCTTCTACCACCTGTGTGCTCACACAAATAATCTTTTTGTCTCTTTTCCTTAATGCGTTTCTTATCTCTGCCAATGTATCCAATTTATGCTGCGGACACATATTATTACTCAGATGAAAAATCTCATATTCTTCCGTGCAACAATCTTCTAGTTTTTGAAACACCTCAAATGCACACTTTGTAGTATTTAAAATTACCAATGTACTGCGATATTCTTCCGTTTTTTCCAATACAAACTCTTTTAAATCCTCTGTTTCCATTCCCCCTTGATAACGTTCATTTTTTGTTTCATCAATAATTTCCACTCTTTTGAAAGCTTTTGCATATTTTTCGGATTCTCCTGACATTTCCAGACACTTACAGATATTATTCTCTTCAAGAGAAGCTAATGTCGGCTGTGTAGCAGAACATAATACTACGGTTGTCCCACAAAACTGCGAAAGGAAATTCACCGCCAGATTAAAAAGTTCTGTACATTTAACCGGGAATGCCTGTACCTCATCAAATATAATAATACTGTTGCATAAATTGTGCATTCTTCGAATACAGTTCTTCTGGTCAGAAAATAATGTATTTAGAATCTGCACGGCTGTTGTTACAATAATTGGTGAATCCCAAGTTTCTGTGAGATTTCTATATTTTTCCTCTTCTCCCTCTTCACAGATGACATTGCAATGATGTTCTAAAACAGCTGAAGGTATTCCTGTTGCTTTACGAATTTCTTCTGCATTCTGCTCCAAGATAGAATTAAATGGCGCTATATAAATAATCCGATGTTTCTGCTCTTTCTTCGCATGATAGAGTGCAAATCGAAGACTGCTGAGTGTTTTTCCTGCACCCGTTGGTACTGTCAGACGATATAATTTCTGATCTGTTTCTGCAGCTCTCCGGCAGGAGTCAGATATCTCCTGCCGGAAAACATTCAGTTGATTTCCATTATCCGGATTATTTTGGATTTCATTTCTCAGATACTGTTCAAAATTCTGTATGCATTTCTCCCATATTTCCTGTGTTTCTTCCTGTGACATCCTTTTCGATAATGGAATATCCTGAAAAAAGCATGCTGTATCAGTCCAGTCGCCATCAATCAGCAAAGATAATGCAGTCCGCAGATACATTCCCAGATAAAAATATCTGCTACCATATTTTTTTCCAGAGGAATCATACTTTTTAACAAATCTGTTTATCTTTTTGAGAATTTCCTGATATGACTGAACTGCCTTCTCTCCTGCTTTCTCCAACATTGTTCTGTCATAAATCTGAAAAAATCCCTCTTTGATATGTCTATACTCAATTTCTTTTTTCAGCCGGCGTTCCTGTAGACTTTGACCATTTTCCAGATTAATGCAGTCTTCCATACCGTGGTGAAAATAAATTAATGTACTGATAAATTCTGAAACAGGCTCCTCTTTCATCAATTCAAGTGCAATTCTTCCACCCGCGGTAGAATGATCCAGTCCATGTTTATGTACCTTATCTCCCAGTTCCAGAATATTCTTAAAATCATCCTGATTTGCTGTGCCAAGTTTTCCTGCATCATGAAGAATTCCTGCCAGTTCAACAATACTTCTCAATTCTGGAAGTTCACAGGCATCCCTCGCAAAACGCGCAACATTTCCAGCATGCTCCTGCATAGACTGACATCTTTTTGTTTCATAATCTACATGCGCCAGTTTACATTCTTCTGTTTCCAGAATACTTGTTTTTTTATTTTTCATCCAGTACTCCTTGTATCATATGTCTGTTTTTCCATTATTCTATTTTTAATTTTTATGTATTTTTACTATATTTTACCAAGTTCATAACCTTAGTGCAAGGCAGATATCGAAAAAACGTTCGATTTTCTATATTTGCCTTACAGATGAGGTATCGGTCTTTATTCACGTGGTAACATCAGTAAATTATCTTTCGATGTGCCATTAGCTACAGATCGAACATATTTCTCTCCCTGTATGCTCATTACTGGAATAAGATATGGATATGGTGCAATATTTACGGTAATAGTTTTGGGGAATTTTTACAGATAATCGTAAACCTCTGATTTCTTCCAATATGTATTCGCAGCATCTATATAGATAGAATCTATATCCTGTACATTTCTGGAATCACCACAGTTACGTTTCATTTTGATCTTAATCGCTTTCATATTAAAAGCCTCCTTATGATATTTTTATAGAATCTGCAGATTCATTGTTGTAATGAAAATATCATAGAAAGACTTTACAAAAATCGTGAAATAATTTAGAATAGATTTGCTACATGCTATTCAAATTATTTGGATTGCATTTCTATGATGAGCCGTCTGATACGCCAATATCAGATGGCTTTTTCACTACATCTTTACTATACTGCACTGGTACTTTATTGTCAATACATTTTTAAATTCGTTTCACAATTAAAATATATAATAATATAAACAAAAAAATTTATAATAATATAAACTCAAAAGCGATCAGAATTAATCCAATCGCCTTTTTCACACAAACAAGTATATAATAATATTTTTCAACTCACAGACTTTCATCTGACAATAGATAAAGGCTACAGGAATTCTCCATTCCTGCAGCCTTTATTATTTTATTCAAACTCCTTTGCGGACAGCATTTCATGACACGCAAAGGCTGTTATTAGAGACTTACGCTTCGAACATGTGTTCTGATTTTGTACTTTTCGCACAGCTTATGAAGAAATAAACTCCAAAATAACTCCATTCTACTCTTTGTTATTTTGTTGTTCTTCTCTTGCGTACAGGAGATCCAATGCCTGACATACAACACCACTCATGCTCTGATAGTGTCTTTCTGCATACTCAACAAGTCTCTGTTTTTGTTCTGGAGTCACCCGTACTCGTATGTTTTCTTGTTTGGAAGAAGTGTAACATTATCTGGAATATAATGTTCTGGAGTCACCCGTACTCGTATGTTTTCTTCTTTGCCATCTTTTGGTGTTTTTCTAGCCAAACATATCACTTCCCTTCCACAAGTACAGTTTACTACTGATTACTACAAAATGTCAATCTGTTTTTGTTATTTATATATATATTCCCTTGGACTAATCTTGAGATATCTTGGACTAGTCTTGGACTAATTTACTTCTCACTCCTGTAGATCTTTATCTACAATCTCCCAGTAACCATTCTTTGGAGATCCATGTCTTATAAGAATACCATACTCTTTTAACTTCTTAATATTGTTCTCAATATTTCGACTGGCAACCCCAATTTTTTCAGCTAACTTAACTGCTGATAATTGATGATCTTCTGAAAGTAACTTTATAATCTTTTGCTGTGTATCGTTGAGGTCTGTTCTCCACACTACCTCCGATGCTTCTCCGATGCTTCTCCGATGCTTCTCCGATGTTTCTCTGATGTTTTCTTTTTCATTTGTCATCGGAAATGAATTACGGAACAGCTCTACCCGAAACATATTATCGAATTCCTGAAATCTCGGCTTCAAAAGTCCATACTCTTCTGCTGCATTAAGGATTCTTTTTATTCCGCTTCCCCATGCCTCTACAAGTCCCATCTGACTGAATATATTGGCAATGCCTTTATTCCGGATCTTCGAATGACCATTCATGACTTCCTCATAAGTCAATCCGTTATATAATCCACCCGGAGAAGTCACCTCCAGTCTGTCATCATAAACTGCGACCTGAATACAGGATTCGTCTAACAGGTTACGGTGACAATGGGCATTAATAATCATTTCCCTAATTGCTTCCGGCGGTAGCTCATATTTCTCTTTTCGCACCAATCCATCAATCGTTGCTCCAAGCCGAATATTTCTCAATACAAAATCTACTGCTTCTTCGATTTGTGTGTAAATCGGTCCTGTAAATTCTCTCTTATCCAGAAACACTGCACGATCTGTTCCCTTGAATACCGCACATTGTGTTTTAGAAAATGAGAAATAATCTGATGTCAGCAATGCATAGGCATTCGTTGCCAGAAGCTGTCCCTCACTCTGCTTTAAGATTTTCCAGTTTATCAGCTGCTCTTTCTTTACAGAATGTTCTGACATTCCTGCTTTCTTCCGGAACTTTTCGATATCCAGACAAAGTTTCTCTGTTGCTTCCTCTGAAACAGGATAACCCACACAAGTAAGCTCATCCCATGAGATTCTGGCACCTTCCATTTCCAGCTCTTTTATCTTCTCTGGAAATGCCTGTCTTGATGTACCTGCTACACGGATATAAGTGCCATTATCTTTTCCCTTTGATTTCAGATAATATGGTCTATTCTTTCCTGCTTCTA
>OLOX01002581.1_pt1 | contig 14841 bp, 15 predicted proteins | sample 1672091 | NCBI WGS metagenome assembly OLOX01 (sample SAMEA3136644, study PRJEB25190) | human gut metagenome | reverse complement strand
TCCTTACGGATGATAAATACCACATGGTTGAAACCAGCCTCAATCGCATCATGGATGGAATAGTCCATAATGATATGGTTCGCATCATCCACCGGCTCCAACTGCTTAATTCCTGTTCCGAAGCGACTGCCGATACCGGCTGCCATGATAAGTAATGTTGTTTTTATAATCTCTTTTCTCTCTTTCGTTTAAAATTACAAAACCATAAATTATTTTTTGTTGCCGAGTTCTTCCATGTATTTTTTAGCATCCTTCATAAAGCTGACCGCAATCATCACGATTACCGCACCAATCGGAAATGCCGCCACAATACTCACCGACTGAAGATTATTCATAGAGCTTTCTGCAAACAGCAAAGCAATCGGAAGCAAAATCAGCAGAATACACCACATCAACTGAATCCCCTTATTCGGCTGCTCGCCATCCTCCAGTGTGTGATAGCTATAGCAGGATGCCGTCAAAGCAATCGAATCAAAAGAGGTCGCATAGAAGGCAATCATCGTCAACAACACAACTACCATGATAACAGGTGCGCCGGGCATTGTCTTGATGATAGACACAATCATGCCATACAAATCTCCGCTTTCCAGATACTGTGCAATAAAGTCAGCCTTTCCAGTGACCTGCATTCCCATAGAATAGTTACCAAGTACAATAAAACTCGTCAACGTAGAGCCAACACCAAATACATAGCCACCAAGGATTGTCTGACGTACTGTTCTGCCACGAGAAATGCTGCCAATAAAGAACGGGGCAGCCACGCACCAGACCATCCAGTAAGCCCAATAGTAAATCGTCCAATTCTGCGGGAAGTTAGATGTACGAAGCGGATCAGTAAATGTGGACAGGTCAACGAAATTCTGTACCATTCGGCCAAAAGAAGAAAAACCCGTTTCAATAATGTACCGTGTTTCTCCACCGAACAGCAATACAAAAGCAATCAAGCCAAAGAACATATAGATACAAATGTTTGCCAGCTTGCTGATTCCCTTAAATCCATGCAACAAGGAATATGTATATACAGCGCAGGTAATCAGAAGAATAATAATGTTGATCACAGTACGACTAACAGCAACATGGAACAGTTCGCTGATAATGGTTGCCATAAGCGGTGTCGCCACACTAAAAGTAGTAGCAGTGCCAGCAAGGAGTGCAAACACAGCTAACAGGTCAATAATGCGACCTGCCCAGCCATCGGTATGTTTTCCAAGGATTGGACGGCAAGCCTCTGAATACTTCTGACGATTTCTTTTTCTTACATGAAGCATAAAGCCAAAGGCAACGGCCAGTACCAGATAAAATCCCCACGGAATAAAGCTCCAATGGAACAGAGGATATACACCTGCCCAATCCTGAATACTTCCCATCTCTGCCAGATGCGGATCAGTTGCATACAGCACCCATTCCGAGAACGAATAGAACAAAATATCTGCTGCAAGACCACAGGTGAACATCATCGAGCCCCACGCAAAGAAGGAATACTTTGGCTTCTCATTCTGCTCGCCAAGGACGATGTTACCATACTTAGAACCGGCAATATACAGAGAAAGGATGAAAATCCCCAATCCAATTACCAAGTAATATGTACCAAAGGTATCACCAAAGAAAAAACGTATCTGACTTAGTATGGCATTCGATTGTTCCGGCGCAAAAAAGAATAGAACACATAATGCAATTACGATTGCCAAAGGCACCAGTGTTATCATCCAGTCTATTTTTCCATGTTCTTTTTTCGTATTCATTTACTTTTCCTCCACATATTTTTTGTAGCTTGCATCCAGAGCAATCAACTCACTCAGATTATCCACCTCTATAATATCGTCCTTATTCATAGGACGGATACCCAATTGATACTCCTCCGGGTAACAGAACATCGCCACATCATCCCAGTAGATTTGCCGATTCTCCTTTTGTTCAAACTCAATTTCGAGATGCCGTTTCAGTTTTTTCCCATCCTCTGCAGTCCAGCGGGAAATACTGTACAGCTGCCATCCGCCTTTTCCACCTGTCCGACTGCATGCTGTAACAATGCCATTCTCAACAGTCTGAAGCCACTCATCCGTTTCTCTATCTGTCCAAACACTGTTATAACCAGAGCGTTCAAACTCTGGTGCAAGAATTTCCGGATTATAAATAATCTGATCACCATCCAGAATAATCGCATTTTCAATGTAATCTCTTGCCACATAAAGTGAAGAGATGTTGTTGCAAGTATCATAGTATGGATTTTCAATCAGCTTAACCCCAGGATACTCCTCTTCAAGTGTCACAAACTGTTCTTTCAGATAGCCGACAACAACATAAATTTCATTAATTCCGTTTTTATGCAGACCATCAATGACTGTGTCAATCATCCGCACCCCATTTACTTTAACCAGCGGTTTCGGTGTTGTCAGCGTCACCGGATGCATTCGGTTTCCTAATCCCGCCGCCATAATGATAGCTCTTTCCACTTTTGGCATTTATTCTTCCTCCCCTTGCTTTTTCAATTCCTCTTGAACAATTCGATAATAGTCTTTTGCATATCGATACTGCCGAAGCGAATACTCACCAAACTCTACGCCGAGTTTTCTCTTATACTCGCACCAGTTACTCCACAACAGACCACAAGCAGCAACGTAGCAATAAATCTTGATCCTAGTTTCATCACTGCAGCCTTCCGTAAAATAGGCTGCAATCAGGCGATCGACCTGACGTTTATTATAAAGAGAATAAATACAGAACATAGCCACATCCACATGAGGATCTTGCATTCCTGCATACTCCCAGTCAATCAGTCGGATTTCTTCCCTGCCCTCTTTCTCCACAAAAAGGAAATTGTCCGGCACTGCATCAATATGGGTCAAAACCTTTTCTCCAGCATGTGCATCAATATAAGGCTTCAGTGACAGAACATTTGCTTTGGTTATTTCATAATCCTTATAAGCAGAAGGTGTTCCCTCCCACAGCGTTTCATAGAACTCCATCTGTCCGAAAATATCAAACTCGTGGTTTACTTTCAATTTCAAGTCATGGAACGCATGCAGCCGCTTCATACACTTCTTAACATCTTCGTAGTTCAATGGATCGCATACTCTTGCGCCTTCCAGAAATTCCGTGATCTTGTAGCCATTTTCCGGGTTGATATACGCAATATCATCACAAATATGTTTTCCGTCAATGGCCTGATAAACTGCCGCCTCCTGACGACGGTTAATAAGCTGGTCAGTTCCCTCTCCCGGAATACGCATGATATATTTTTTTCCTTTGCAGGTAAACAGGAAAGAACGATTCGTCATGCCTTTTTTAAGAACCGTAATATCTGTAACTGCTTCTGGCCTTGCATCCAGAGCCTCACAAATCACCCGAATTGCATCTGTTTTTAACTGGTTAGAATCGCTGTCGATTTCCCGGAGTTGCTCATAAGTATTGATTTCCACAACATCTGCAGAATGAACTACACGGGCAGTAACGATCATCCGATCCTTATTATAAAGAGCTTCTTCCCAGAACGATCCGTCATACCGCTGATTTTTGCAAAGATCATCAATACGCTTTGCAACTGTATCGGCATCCTCTTTTACCAGATAGCAGATGCCGATCATTGCATTGCCACCAGAACTTTCCGGCACAGTTACCAGTTCCATCTTGCGATTAACACGGACATTGCTTTCGTTATCCACCAGGTCACTAACCATATACCAGGAATACAGTTCATGGCGGTGGAACGGATTTCTGTCACACCAAATATCGCAAGGAATAATGTAAGCATTCTCCAAATGTTCTTTTACAAGTCTGACCGAATGCAGATTGTTCTTTGATGCATAATCGGCATTAACCACGAGTTCTACACCATACTCATCAATCAAATACTCGTATTTTTCTTTCATGAAACCTACAACCACATAGATTTCTTTAATCCCCACTTCATGAAGCTGCTTGATGATACGTTCGATCAATGCCTCCCCATTGACTTCCAAGAGACCTTTCGGCATTTCTGTATTAATGGGAACCATCCGCATACCAAATCCAGCTGCCAGAATAACTGCACGTTGCGGAGTTTTCTGCTTGAACTCAGTTATGGCTTTCACTGTAGGGCGAATCGAATCGTCCAAATAATCAGTTTTAATGAGTTCCTTGAGCGAACGATTTACCACTCCCAATGAGTGGCCTGATACTTCTGCTAAAATTCGCTGATTGATGAAAGGTTCCAGCAAAAGTGCGTTCAGAATATCGCTTTCTTGTTTGTTCATGTACCTTTTTCCTTTCGCTTCCGTGAACATATTTTTAAACCAATTCCAATTATGTATTGGAATTGGTTGATATACTTTAGCGCCGATATACCTTATATTCGTGATGGGAAACCTGTTCTTCCTTCGGTGGCAGCTTCATGTAATCTCCATAGTGACACTTTAAGAAATCATCATAGCCCACCGGAACTTTTACCTTAAGATTTTCAAAATCCATATAGATATAATCTTCAAACCATTTCTTTTCATATAGGGTAAGCCCAGAATCCCAAGTCATTTCTGCAATGTATCGACTTTTCTTTATGTCATATAAGTTTTTAAAGTTTTCCATTTTATCCAAGAAATACTTGGATCCTCGAATTTTTGCATAGCTTCTAACAATATATTTTGCTACCGAGCGATACCATTTATGATAAGTTGACTTGGTATAATGATCATCGATGCTCCATAAAGTGATTCGGAACAAATCGCTTTTTTTCTTCTCCACCCGTTGAATTACTTGCTCTGCATCTGACCCTGCACCTTACATTTCAAGTGTTCCTGACCAACCCGAACATAAGTAGAGCCTGTACGCCGTAGTTTTCCATATTCCCATCTATATTCATGGTCTGTATCATGATCCTGAAAGAAGCAAATATTGGGATTCATTTCATCTTTATGCTTCTTGAATGTTTCGTAATCTTCGCGAAGCATTCCAATGTCAGCATCATCATCCCATGGAATATACCCCTGATGTCTTACCGCTCCAAGCAGACTTCCACCAAATAAAACATAGTTTATATTATACTTTCTGCAAACCTTATCAAATTCAACCAACATATCCAGTTCTGTTAGTTGCATTTTCCGAAAATCTTTGCCTTTGATTTCCTTAATCACTTTCTATACTCCCCCTTTAAACGTTAATTATTTTAATCTACAATCGAAGGTAACCTCATACAGTTACTCTATCGCCAACCATTTAATTTCAGATCAACTTAATCATCATCGCTTGTATAAAGTGTATTCATGTGTTGCCACTCTTTCTTCTTTAGGCGGAAGTTTCATGTAATCACCATATGACCTTTTCAAGATTTCGTCATATTGGGCTGGTATCTTAACCATTATATTTTCAAATGGTACTGTTATACTTTTCTCAAACAATTTTTTATCAAGCACATATAGGCCGCCGTCCCAACACAAACAACCTACCAATGTACTATCTTCAAAAGAATATGTATTACTCAATTTCTCATATTGATTCAAGAAGAAATCTTTTCCAATTAAGTGAACAACTTTAAATCCAATATACTTAAGAACAGCCACAATCGTGCTTTGGTTTTCAGGTCTTGTATATTCGTTTCTGATTGCCCAGCCAACGCATTTTGCTAAAATGTCCTTTTTCCATCCAATCTTTTTTCTGGCCGCTATCTCGTCCGTTCCCGCCCCATCATACGGATAAACATCCACGAACATTCCTGAATCATAATCCACGATATTATCATAGACAGCTTTGTATCTCATATCCTCAAATCTGGAAATTGTATAAGGATAATTCTTAGACACCTCCCTATTTAAAATCTTAAACGGATATAGTTCTTTTTCATGTTTATAGCAATAGTTGACAAATTTATCGTAATCAGGCCGCAACATAATCACGTCAAAGTCATCATCCCACGGGATGAATCCTTTATGTCGAATAGCTCCGATCAACGATCCATATGCCACAAAATAGTCAATATGCAACATATCGCAGATACTTGACAACTTCTCAACTATTTTCAAAGTGCCTGCATGAACTTCATCAATATTTAATGGTTCTTTCGTTTCCATACTTATCTCCTTGTAGCTATCTTCTTATATATTCCTGTTTTATAAAGTAAATACCCCATAAGCAGGATAACAACCACTGCACATGCACCCCATCTAATCAAAAGGTGGTTTATAAAAATCAAGTCGAGTGCTGCCATTCCACAAATAATACCAGAATGTATGAGCAGGTCTTTAATGGATAATACATAAAACCCAATTACTCTATGAGAAATAATAATGTGGAGGACTAAATAACATATATAAGAAAACAACGTTGTATATGCTGCTGCAATATACCCAAATTTTGTTATGAATATATAGTTCGTCACCAAATTTATTACTGTAGCAGCCATTGTTCCTAACATAATATATGTTGTTTTTTTCTTATAGTACTCAGCCGGAACAATTATGTTATATAAGAAAAGAACAAACGCATCCACAACCATCGGAATTGCAACGTATTTGCCAGACTCGTAGTTTTTTCCACCTAACACAAAAATCAATTCCGGCGAAAGTGCCAACAGTCCTACTGCTAAAACCACAAAGAACATACTCAGTTCTTTTGCGCGTTCCTTGATTTGCTCAGCACCATCTTCGGCCATCTGATCATAGAACCACGTAGTCCATGCCGCAGAAATCGAATCGGTAATAATTGTCAGAATCAGTTTAATGTTTCCTGCAAGACTATAAATGCCTGCCTCCGCATTGCCTACCATAGATCGAATCATAATTCTATCAAATTGCGCCAGCAGCACCTGTGATATACCATGTGGCACGATTGGTAGACTGTATTTTACTGCAAATTTCCAATATACTTTATTGATTCTGGGCTTAGCCTGTTTATAGATTGAAAGCAACAGAATCAATGCAAGGAGGCAAATCGTTACCGTTCCACCTACTATACGGCCTACATCTCTATGGTCACGGAATATTGTAAGTATTAAAACAAGCGAAAGTAAAACATTACCAACCGAGTTAAAGAGAGATGCCGCAAGGTATTTTCCGTAAGAATACTCCAAACTAATCAGGTTATTATATAAAGCCAAAAGGGAGCTTCCCAGACTATAGAGAACCAATAAAACAATTTCTATTTTGCTGAAATCAAGCAGTTTTGATAATTGGTTGCCCCAAAAAACAGCAGTCGCAAGGAGTATCAGTGCATTTAGCAAATAAATCAAACTGACAGATGAAGTATATTTCTTTATCTGTCCCTTAAACTCTAAATTTGCACTTCTAACACTCGAATGAATTGACAGTCCAACGACCACATATAATATTGCTTCGTATGAAGCAAAAACATTGTACACGCCAAATTCTTCAGTCGTCAGCAAGCGGCTGAAAAGCGGCAATGTCAAAAAATTTATTCCCTTTATAAGAATATTTCCAACAGTATAGCCAATACCTGCTTTGATTACTTTATTTCCTTTTGCCATTACCGTTTCTCCGAACTAACATCAACATTGAAAGAATGTTTTATTATATAATACGTCAGTACCGCTATAACAATAGCTGGTGCCAAAAATAGCGTATTTTGGAAAGAAGCAAAGAACCAATATGGCACATACCAGAAATATAGTGTTCGGTACGTTAATTTTCTCAATTCTCTTCTCGATTTTTTTTCAAAGTTATAGCTTATAAGGATTGCAACAATAATTGGGATGACCAACAACAGACCAAAATCATAATAATAATCCCAAAAAGCAGTTGGGACAGTTGCCAAACCGTTAGTAACAAGTCTCCCTTTCAATTGTCCTGCTGTATCAATGCCCAAAAGATTATCTACCTGAAACAATCCAAAATACAAGGAGAAAAACGAATATAATCCAATATAATTATGTGTCACTTTTCTTCTTAAAATATTGATTTTCAAATTATTAAACGACATCGGGAAATAGCCATAAAACGGAGCCAACCATTCTGCCCACTCAGGTCCACTAAATGCAATACCGGAACCATATGTAAATTCTGCATTATGAAGATTCATTCTATACTGAGTAAAAGTGGACAATGTCACAAAGCCGATTACGGCTACCAAAAATACGCCTTGTTTTATGCGCTTAATTTTTCTCTTTTCGAATTTTGACAAAGTTCTTTTAATTGTATCTGTTTCAAGAAATAGAATAAGAGACCCAACTTGTACAACTGCCATTACTATACTCATTCTTGCTAGGCGAGTCATAACGGGGACTATGATATCCACTAATGAAAAAGCAAGTGCTGATTTTCGTTTTGTTGATTTATAGTAATAGTAGTTATACGCCAGTAAAAGATGCGCATTTGTAAAGTAAGATATTATTGGTGCAGAATAAGTGTGAATATCTATTCCAACCAATCCCGGAACAGCGGAACCGGACCCAAGGTAATTTTCCAAAAAATACAATGCTATATAGATGAAATTTATTACCCCATAAAATTGTCTACCAAACTTAGTAACATAAATTGTACCATCAATACTTCTTACATGTCTGTAATTTCCCCTATATGTAATTCCCACATATATTGTGCATAAAATAGCAAGTGACACAAAAATATAGTCAAATACAAATGATTCTGTTCGGTCCGAAAGATCAGACCAATATAACAAGTAAAGGAATAAAGGGAAATACACACCAGCAGTTATATATGTAATAATGCTAAACTTCTGTTTTTGAATGAAGAATACATAACTCCAAAGCAAAAACATATATACGCATACAAATGACAAGAACATTCTTCACCCCACTATTAGTTTATCCAGCAGCTCAATCTGCATTTTTGCCAGCCGCACATTTTCACCATTTCCAGTAAAACCACTAACATTTTTTTTTAACACCTGATATTTCCGCATCTGTCGAATATTCCTTATAAACGAAATATTCCATTTGTCGCAATAATATCTATATGTCGCAAGAGACCGTTCTACTTTTTTTACAGTAGATATAGCATCCTTCTTTTCAGTCGCGCCCTCCAAATGTATCATTTTCTTTTCGGGGAAGAAACTCGTAATATAGTTATTGGGCAATTTCTTGATGCGCTTAATCAAGTCAGGTTCTTCATAATACATAAAGATATTTTCATCAAAACATCCAGCCGCCTCAAATGCCGATTTTCTCACGAACAAATCTGCTCCTGCTATGTACATTTTTCCATCAATATAAATATCAAATTTAGAAAATGCTTTCATCAATAGTGTCCAAGACAATGTATAATTGTCCATTGCAAAGAAAGAATTGTTAGCTGTTCCATTCACATTCATCAGTTTTATTCCGAACAATGCCAGATTGTTTTGTTGTTCAAATTTATCTACTGCAAATTGAAAAATTGGTTCTAACAAGATTGTGTCCGGATTCAAAAACAAGAGATACTCTCCACTGCTAATATCTACTGCTCTGTTATTTGCCGGGCCAAATCCAATATTGTTATTCTTTATAATTTGAATCTCCGGATAATCTTTCTTAACCATTTCATAAACACTGTTGGTTATGCTGTTATCCGATATGATAATCTCTGCTTCATCCTTTAAATCATTGAACTTTTTAATAGATTCAAGGCAGTCTCTCAAGATCTCACAATTTTCATATGAAACTATAATTACTGACAGTTTCATTAGCCTCTTCCCAACCTTTCTCCCATAAGAAATATTTGCCCTCATATAATACAACCATATGAAAATTGGTTTTCATCAATTTTTTTCTTCGTCCACTCTCGAACATCTCCTACAACTCTTGCAGGATTTCCAGCGATCAATGAATAATCGGGATATGTTTTCCCTGTTAAGACACTTCCTGCGCCCACTATACAGTGCTTTCCAATATCCGTTCCCGGTAAAATAACGCACCTTGCACCTACAAACGAGCCATCCCCAATACTGACATTCTTGATAAATCTAGCTTCGTTATCCGGATTACCACGATTCAAGGACAGTAGCCCTGCTTCTATGGAAAAGTCATGCACCAAAACAAGCGTGTCTCGTGATATGACAACATCTGTTCCTATTTTAATTTTTGTGTAATCCACACCATCAAGTTGAGCGGTATGGTGAATGTATTTTGCTGGCCCATTCAACTGGATTCCCTGCTTTTTTAACCAGCTATTATATAATTTCATGTACGTCTTTGAATTGATTCCATCAAAGATGAATATAACTTTTCGTTCTAATCTGCTTATTACTTTTTTAATTTTACTCACTAGGATCATTCTCCATATACATCACGATAAAGTTGAATATATTCTGCGACCATGCTTTCAACTTTCATTTCATCTCTAAGTCTCGGCTTAAAGATTTGAAGCTCCGAACATATAATATTCTTTACTCGGTTGAGATTTCCTTTTTGCACAACTGCCCGTAGATCAACCGATTCAGGGCTTCCCCCAGTGTCATAGGTAATTACCGGCGTTCCACATGCAGTTGCCTCAAGATTTGTTGTCGGGAAATTATCTTCATAAGTCGGATTAAAATAGACATCTGCTGCTGAATATATTTCTACTAATTCCTTGATATTGTTTGTTCTATTCAATGCAATTATATCTTTCGGAAGATTTTCCACCTGTTTTTTTGAAACTCCAACTAAGACAATGACATATTCTTTTTTATCAAGCATTTCATCAAGCTCAATAAAATCTCTAAGTCCTTTTCTTTCGGTCCATTCGCTTGCCACGCCAAGAATCATCTTCTTAGCTTCGATTTCATTCTTCTTTTTGAAATAGCTTTTTGTTGGCTTAAATACATTTGTATCAATACCGTTGTAGATAACACGAATTGGGTATTCTCCCAAAAAAGATATTTTAACCAATTTAGAAAGCCACTCACAGGGTGTAACAACTGTTACATTTGCTCCTGTAAATAGTTCTTTTTTTGTTTCCCAATTCCATTTAGAATTGTCCATCAACCTCGATGCAGGATATGTTGTCAGTTGTTCGCAATCATGGCACCCCGTCTTCCATTTCTCGCATCCACAGGCATCAAAATAGGCACAATGCCCTGTAAATGCCCAGCAATCATGCTGCGTCCATATGACTTTAATGTTTTTCTCTTTAATGTAAGTAAAAAGCAATGAGATATTGATGAAATATCCGTGGATACAATGCAAATGAATAATATCCGGTTCTATTTCATCGAGCCAATTAAGTAATTTTCTTGTGCTTAAAGTCGATGCGAATCCCGTTTTATCCGTTATTCTTGTATAAACTCCGTGTAATTTAACTCCCCAGCTATCATCCATAAAATATTCGTGATCGTTCTCTGCTTTTCTTCCTCGTCCCCATACAACATATGAATCTATACCATTTTTCATCATTGCACGATGCAGATTCATCATTATATTCCCGGCCGCTTTATATGAGAATGTTGAAATTTGAACTACTTTCACCTTATTCACCTATAATTTCCTTCAGCCAGTTTCTCAACGAATATTTCTCATATACGCTGTTTTCAACCTCAACATAGTCACTGTTAAAAAACGGAGCCTTCAAATCGAAATGTCCGTCATATACATATATATTTTCTTCTCGATAAAAATCATAGTTTACAACATCTTCATTGGTTGTAATCAACTTTTTCTTTGCCCCAAGTGCTTCCAGTACACGAATCGTCAATCCAATTTGACCTGCCTGTGCAGAATCCAAGACGCACTTTGAATTTGCAAAGACCCGATCCATCTCTTTACCAGCAAGTGGGTCAAAATGAAATTCACTATAATGCGCATGACGCAATTCTGGATTCATAAGCTTGCGGTAGAAAAAGACTATCCGCGACGGAAAGAAATAGTACACAAATTGATTTGGATATACCTCTTTCAACTGCCGGGTCATCATCTGAATGAACTTATATTTTTTGGGGTGAGCAGTACCTACAAAGCAGAAATCGTACTGAAACTCCCTCTTTTTGCTATTTCCTATATTTTCATATCTCCGAGTATAGAACAGCGGAAGAAACTTCAAATTCTCATGCGTTGCCACATCGTTTTTGTCAAATGAATAGCACTTATCAAAATACGGTTCAATCTTTTCAATATATGGAAAGTTCTTTAGCGAATCCCATTGATAAAGTACATATTTTGCCTGTGGCTGTTCATCTTTGATTTGTTGAATCATGTCTTCACTAAATGACAACGACTGTCCCGAAATCAAAAAGACCACATCATATTTTTTTTGCACGGACAGTCTTCATAACCTTTTCAAAATATCGGTTTATATACTGTCCAATTAAATTCTTATTAACACGGATGATTGCCTTTACCATTTCATTTGTACTAGGACGGTCATCAAAACAATCAACCTCATACCCCCATCCCCCCATCTTCTCCAACTCTTCACAGATGGCCTGCGGATAGTCAAAGAAATTTGGCATTATTAAAAGTAACTTACGCTTCATAATGGGCGTTCTCCAACCTTTATGCCTTATATTTCTTCTCGTTCATAATTTGGGTGATTTTTTTGTTATCTCCCCAAACGGCTTTAGAATCATACGGACGATCTGGGAACGCACCATATTTCAGCTTGATACCATAGCCATTTTCCTTAATAAACCGCTCAACACGATCTGCAAGTTTTTCCGGCTTACCAGAGCAGATGTTAATAATTCCATTGATTTCATCTTGCCCAACTGCCGCCGCAACCTGCGCACAAAAGTCATCATAATCAATAAAATCAAACTGGTTCTGCCCCATTGTGAACGGAAACTCAGTTTTGCCTTCTTTTTCTGCTGCCGTAATTTTTGAGAAAATCGAACAGCCAAACTCAGAATGACCTACAATGTAATAGCCACGCAGCCACTGCCAATTGGTATGCTTACCGTTAGTCATCATCGCTACGCAATTACGAAGCGCATCCTTACCAATGCCATAAAGACTCATGGGATGGCAGGGAGTATTTTCATTGATACTGCCCTCAAAGAAGCCAATCTCGTGCATTGTGCCCATGACGCTAATCTTAGCGATACCCGCATCAACCATTTGCTTCAAGAAATGATAATGTTTTGGCAAATCTGCGATATGATTCTCCGAGTAGTGGACAAAACCATCTCTCCAAGCCAGATGAAGAAGGACATCAGGCTTTCCAAAATATGTATAAGGGTCTTCTACCGAAAACAAATCACAGTCCATTTTTTCTGCACGATCATTCACATAGTTTGTTTTGAAATCCGCGGCTACAACACTGTGTCCATTATCAAGGAGTGCCTTCACAACACCCTGTCCGAGGTAACCATTTGCGCCCGTAACCAAGATTTTCATTTAATTTCTCCTCCCAAATTTAAAAGTAATCTCCCTTGTTGATTCCCCTGCTTATTTCATTGCACGACAACAAGCCTGTATACAGATCACCGTAGCAATCTATACGCAGGCTCGCCTTCGTACCTCCTTATTCTGTTTTCTGCTCTATCAGCTTTCGCTGTGGTGGGTTAAGTATAGAGCGCAACCAGAAGCCATTAACCCCCGAAATCACGCCGGAACGCAACGCACCATGGTAAACAGAAACAAGTTAAGGTAAAAAAGGTCAAGCCGCGCAAACCCGCATGAAATCAGGATTTTTTCTGGTTACTAACATTATTTCACAGGTTCCAGTTCCGGCCACAGCAATTTTCAAATCCTTAAAATCTCTCATGATTGCTTTCTCCTCTCTCTTTGAAATTGTCAATAACACTTGACACATTTCCAACAAGGATTATGAAGCGAAGCGGGCAACGGCAACCACTGCGTAGAATCTTTGCCGCTTACAGCAGGAGGAAGCCCGCCAATGGACGAGCAGATCCTGCGGTTGCTCCAGTAACTCATGAAATACCGCCAGACCATGAATTTCAGTTCCTCCATTGTGTAATGTTCTGTCTTTCTGCCCCGGTGATAAAACAATTCTTCTTTCATCCTTGCCCAAATGCTTTCACATCTCGCATTATCATGGCATCTTCCTCCCGCACGGTTCATGCTTTGCACAATGCCGTATTTTTGAATGACTGCCCGATATGCAGCACTGGTGTACTGGCTGCCACGGTCGGAATGCACAATGGCTCCGCGGATTTTCGGAAACCGCAAATTCGCATGTTTCAGTGTTTCACAGCACAGTTCGGCATGCGATATATTTCAATCGCTGCTCTTTCCGGACTTCTGACGGCTGGCAGCGAAAAAAGCTGCTGCATCCTCCAGAAATTCATTCTTTTCACTCAAACGACGATTTTCTTTTTCCAACGCTTTGATTCGCTTTTTCAGCTGCTGATTCTCTTTGGCAATGCTCAACGCTTCTTCCTAGCTGCGTTCGTCGCATCCGATCAGCTCGGCTGTTTTCACCTTTTGCATCCAACTGTACAATTTGTTGGCAGGGATTTGCAGCTCCTCTGCTGCTTTTGCTGATTCAAGGTTTTTGGCGAACTTGACCGCCTGCACTTTGTATTCCTCGTCGTATCCTTCATTTTTCCTATTTTATTCCCTTGTGGCTTACGTGTCAAGTTTTATTATACAGGATCAGTTTACCTTGCTTCTATTATGATTTTGTTGAAATGATACAATTATCTTGATTTTTCAAACAAGGTCTAATCACCGCTTCGCCATTCCGATGATTGTAGAACCTATGAGAAATCAGTATCGACTAATTGGAAATCCGCTTTCTTTTTTTGCTGCACAACAGTTGGGATTAAAATCAGCTCCTGCTGAAACCGGCACAAAAGAGGAAATTCAGGTAAGAAACAGCTTCGAACAAAAGGAACTCTCGTATGGAGCAACCAACAGGCAGACGTTGGATAAGTGATTCAATTTACTTTGACCAGAGTAACGATTCAATATGATAATGGCAATGTACAAACTTATGATCTTTATCAGTGTTTAGAAAAGGGACAAATTCGAATTTTATAAGAAAC
>OLOX01002576.1_pt1 | contig 14875 bp, 5 predicted proteins | sample 1672091 | NCBI WGS metagenome assembly OLOX01 (sample SAMEA3136644, study PRJEB25190) | human gut metagenome | reverse complement strand
CTGGTAAGTAGTACCGACCACGGCATCCACATGATGCTTACCAAAATCCTTATTGAAGTTCAACGTGTGCTCAATCAACATGTTGTAGGTGTTGTCACGTGCCTTCTGGCTTTCCGGATCACGGTGTTCCTGATTCTGAGTCCAGTTACCTTCTCCACGGAACCATGAGTTCTCATAGAAATAAAGGTCAATACCACCATTGAATTTATAAGAAAGGAATTCGAAAGGCTTGAATTCCAACCATAAAGAACCATTCAAACGATTCTGGCGGAAATGACGGTATTCCAAATCTTCACGGGCAATCGGGTTCACACCAAAAGTATTGTATTTGGCAGCATCACCATAGCCATATCCACCCGGATTATTCTCATCATAGATAGGAATAGTAGGCATCATACGCAAAAAGTCATTGTAGGTATTGGTCTGGTTCGGGTCTGTGTTTGTGAGTGAATAAGCCAAGTTTTCACCAAAAGAGAACCAGCCCTTTTTACCTTGTGTATTGACACGGAAGCTATAACGGTCGAAAGTATTTCCATAAGAAACGCCGTCATTGTTATAGTAGCCGGCTGATACAAAATAACTACCGGAGTCACCGCCACCGGAGAGTGATACGTTGTAGTCCTGCACCAATGCGGTCTTCAACACTTCATCCTGCCAGTTGGTATCATACTGTGAGTGTTTCTGAGTGCTGTTTACAGTAGCAATGCCATCTTTGATAGCTTCATTATAGGCAATATCATTATACTTGATATATTCTGCCGCATTCATCAAATCAAATTTCGGGCTCCATTCCAATGTTTCCTTTACGCTTACATTCACCTTCATGGGACCTTTCGTACCCTTCTTGGTAGTAACGATAATCACACCATTGGCAGCACGCGAACCGTAGATGGCAGCAGCAGAAGCGTCCTTCAGAATCTGGATGGATTCTGCATCTGCAGGGTTGAAGTCAACTCCCGGATCTGTAATCATACCATCAATTACCCACAACGGAGAGTTATTACTCAAAGAACCGACACCGCGAATTTCAATAGAGGCATCTTCGCCCGCCCTACCGCTACTGCGTACGTTAATACCGGTTGCCAAACCCTGCATCTGGCTGACCAGTGTTCCTGCAGCGCTTTTCTTCATTTCCTTGGTATCAACAACGGCAACCGCTCCAGTCAAGTCGGACTTCTTCACGGTCTGATAACCGATGACAACCACTTCTTCCAGTGCTTTCGAATCATCTTTCATCACCACGCGCAAGGCAGTTCCCTTATAGACAACTTCCTGCGTAAGCATACCGATATAAGAGAAAACGAGTGTACTTCCTTTTTTTCCACTCACTGAGAAATTACCGTCAATATCGGTAATGGCACCCGTGGTAGTACCCTTCACCAATACATTCACGCCCACCAAAGGCTCACTATTTGCATCCGTCACCGTTCCCGTTATGGTCACATCTTGTGAATAAGCGGTAGCTGCAAACACAACAAAGAATAAGAATAAGATTTTCTTGATCATTTTTTATAGAATTAGATTTTAAAACTATGCGGAAACTAACGCCCGCTTTTTAAATACACCGCAGAAAGTGATTAGTCACTTCTGCCAATCATAGAACATTGATTAGGATTTGTTACGTCATAGGCATAGGGGTCATAGTATTATAAATTGTTGGCTTTCGGATGCAAATATATCCGCATAAAGCTAAAATTAATGCAAATATCGCTTCAATCTATGCAATTATAAATCCAAAAAATGCCCCTGAGAGACACCTCAGGGGCATTTGATTGGATTGTTATATTTAGCAAGCATTCCATGCTATCATTTCACGAAGTCTTTGGGCAGAATACCAAATTGTTTTTGGAAGCACTTGGTAAAATAGGAAGGAGTATTGAAGCCGGTCATATAGCAAACCTCATTGATTTTACACTCTCCTTCCTTTAAAAGCTGCGCCGCTTTCTTCAACCGCTCCAGACGGATGTAGTCATTGGGAGTCATATCCAATATGCCCTTTATCTTCCGGTTCAGGCTCGACCGGCTCATGTTCAGCAGGCTTGCCATATCATCCAGGCAGAAATCCGGATTCTGCATATTGGCAACCACCACTTCCTTCAATGTTTTAAGGAAAGATTCATCTGCCTTTGTCATTGCCATACTGCCCGTCTGCACAAAGGGAGAATTGACAAAAGAAGCCCGTAGCTTCTCACGGTTGTTCAGCAGATTGGCCACACAAACTTTCAGATATTCCACGGAGAAAGGTTTCTCTATATATACGTCAGCCCCCAGCTTCATTCCCTCTATTTTGGCTTGAAGAGTCGTCTTCGCCGTAAGCAGGATAATCGGTATATGGCTATAGTCAAGCTCGGACTTCAGATGCTCGCACAGCTCCAATCCATTCATCTCGGGCATCATAATGTCTGAAATGACAAGATTTACAGTATGTTCCTTCAACACCTTCAAAGCTTCCACCCCATTCACGGCAGTCAGCACACGATATTCCGAAGAGAGCTGTTTCACAACAAATGCCTGCATTTCCAGACTGTCTTCCACCACCAAAAGAGTATACCGGTGCTGTTCCAAGGCAGTACCTGCACCACTTTCCTCAGAGGATTCCCCGCCCGTTACCGGTTCTTTATGCTCCATAGCCACCGTCTGCTCGTGCTTCAGCGGAAGTGACAGCAGGAAACAGTTGTTCTCCATCGAATCTTCCATGCACAACGTACCCTCATGGAGTTCGGCCAATGAACGGGCAAGTGCAAGCCCGATACCGGTGCCGGGTACAGAGCGCAAGGTACCGGTTTTATACTGGATGAACGGCTTGAAAATCTCCTCGCGCATCTCTACCGGAATGACAAGGCCGTCATTGCATACAGAAAGCAGCAGTCTTTCACCTTCCGAATATAGCCTGATGCGTATATAGGTCTCCGAATACTTTATCGCATTGGTCAGCAGATTGCTGATAATCTTGGTAAGCCCTTCCCTATCAACCGAAGCATACAAGCTTTCGGGAGTCTCTATGCTCAATGCCAGCCCTTTTTCGCGTGCCAGAGGCTTGAAGCGCTTATACGTCTTCTGCAAGAGCTCAGACACGTCGCATTCCACAAAATTCAATTGGAAGCCTTGCGTCTCCGTCTTCCGGAAGTCCAGCAACTGGTTCACCAAATCGAGCAGCCGGTTGGTGTTCAGTTCCATGGTCTCCAAATCATCCCTGATGTCGTCCGAGACAGACTGGGAAACCAATACATTCTCGAGCGGACTCTTTATCAGTGTAAGCGGTGTACGTATCTCATGCGCCACATTCGTGAAGAAGTCTATCTTCGCAGTATACAACTCCCGCTCCTTTTCCCGCTCAAACTTGTCCATAGCCTGCTGATGCTTCTGCCGGGTCTGTTTTCTGAAATAGATGATTACAGCAGCCAGTGAGCATAACGCCAATACCGTATAACCGGCATATGCCCAGGTGGAGAGATAGAAAGGAGGACGGATATGGATGTCGAGCACACGTTCCGTAGCGTTCCACTTGCCATCGCTGTTGGAACCTTTTATACGCAACGTATAGCTTCCATAAGGAAGGTTTGAATAGTTGATGATGGAATTCCGTCCTACCGTATACCAGTCGCGGTCAAAACCTTCCAACTTATATTCAAGACTGTTCATTTCGGGTGCTTGATAACTTAAAGCCGCAACCTGGAAAGAAAAGGAGTTCTGGTCGGCATCCAGTTCTATTTCATCCGCATAGGTGATGCTCTTCTCCAAAGGAGAATCCGGACTGTCCACCGAAAGCCGTTTATTGAACAGAAAGAAGTCTGTAATCACCACGGGAGGGAGGAAAGTGTTCTCCACAAAGGTTTCCGGGTCAAAGGCTATGAATCCGTTGATGCTTCCTAAATAGATGCGTCCTTTCTTGTCGATGTAGCCGGACTGGAAATTAAACTGGTTGCTCAGCAGCCCGTTGGCCGTGGTATAGACATGCTTGCTCTCCGTATCGGGATTGAAGCAGACCAGACCATGATTGGAAGTAATCCACAAGTTGCCCCGCTTGTCCTCGACCATCTTGTAGATGGTATTGCTCGGAAATCCTTTCGACATGTCATAACGGGTAAAATTGTCCGTTTCCGGATTGTAGCGGCAGAAGCCCTCACCCAGCGTCATGAACCACAGACGCTTCCTGCTGTCTTCGTAGATACTGATTACCTTATTGTAGGGAAGAGAGGTCGAATCATTCTCATTAGACAGATAATTCCTCCACTGCTGGCTTCTTACATTGTAGCAGAACACTCCATTAGAAAAAGTAGCAAACCACAGATTTCCGTTGAAGTCCTCCAGAATGTTATAAGTAAACATATTCTTCAGCTGAGGAATCCGGGTAAAGTCATCTGTAGAGCGATTGTACTTCAACAGACCGGACGTGGTGCCTATCCACACGTCTCCCGTAGTGGTCCTGCAAATGGTAAAGGCGTCATTGGCGACCATGGAATTCTCACTCTCACCCTTGGCATAATGTTTCACCTGCCTGGTCCGAAGATTCACCCGGTTCAGACCACCGGAGAACGTACCTACCCACAAATCATCCCCGTCCAGGCAAAGGCCGTGGACATTCTGATAAATGGCCGGATGCTCAAAAGGCTCTATCTTTCCGTTTTCCGGATTGTAATTGAACAAGCCTTTGTCTTCGGTACCTATCCACAAGGTGCCATCATTACTTTCACAGATTTCCCGTACACGACGGCCGAAATGCCTGAGATTGTCTCTCGGATAGAACTTCTCGAAATAAGTCCACTGATAAGGGCAATAGTTCACTCCACCGAAATAAGACCCTATCCACATGCCGTTCTCCTTGTCGCAGCAGAGCGAATAAATGGCATTGTCCGACAATGCATACGAATCATCCTGGTCGGGAACGGTCAAATGGGTAATCTTGTCATTCGTCAGATTGTAAATATACAAGCCGGACTCTGCGCCCACCCACAGCTCGTTGTCAGATTTGAACTGCAAAGCCCTCACATAGGTGTTCAGCAGCTTCCGCGTCTTGCCGGTAGTCTGGTTTATCTCTGTCAACCCGTTCAGCGAAGCGATATACACACAATTATGGGGTCCGCTGACCTGCCAGTTGATAATATCATTCTTGAAAATCTCATTTCCTTCCGCATCCTTGAAAGGCTGCAGAGGAGTTTCAAAGTCAGCTTTCGTATAGTAAAGATTATCCGCATACAAGGCCAGCCAACACGTATTCCCATTCAGCCAAAAGCGGGTTACATTGGGCAGTCCCGAATCGTGCAGATGGTTCAGCAGCCTCCCTTCATCCGGTTTATAGCAGAACAACCCCTGGTTTTCTACCGATATCCAGATATTGTCGTCCTCGTCACTTCCAATCATGGTGACGAAATCCCTGATGATACTGCCATTATCACTGGCCTCATCGAAAGCGGTAAAGGAATCCAGTACCGGGTCGTAAATAAAGACTCCCCCATCGGTACCAATCCAGATATTGCCCCGGCGGTCCTCGTAGAGCGCGGTTATGAAATTCTTGCCTAAACCGGAGTTCTCTTTCTTGTAGACACGGAAAGACAACCCGTCATACCGGTTCAGACCGTCCTTGGTTCCGAACCACATAAAGCCTTTCCTATCCTGCAAAATCTGATACACGGTGTTCTGCGAAAGACCGTTCCGGATATCCATCGTTCTGAAATAGTAATGAACAGCATCCTGCGCACAGACCGGCAATACCGCCCATAGGCACAGACTAAGGAAAAGCTTTATAATCAATCGTTTCATAACAACATTTTTAATGCACAATTTACCATTTACAAAGTACAATTTAACTATGCAGATGACAGCGCAGCCAAATTGTACTTTGTAAATGGTAAATTGTAAATGCCCCTATTTCTTAAGTGAATTGCAGATACGTGTATTTATCTCTTTCACGCGTTTCTCATCCAGCTTTATCACCTTGCGGTCGTAAGTCATCAGACCGTTCACTTCCACCTCCACATCCGTGGTCTGTGTATAGACGGCTGCCGAGAAACCTCTTTTTATCATCTGATACAGCATATCGGCATATTTCACGTACTCATCCGTAACCTCCTTGGAAGAGTTGAACTGAACATATCCCCAGTTGCGGTTCGGTTCCCAGATATGGTCTTTCAAGACAAGGCCGATGCCGCCATACTCACCCAAAACCGTGGCACGCTGTGCATCATACAGATACATCTCCGGTTGGGGATAGTTGTGGAGGTCGAGCATGTCACCGCAAGTATAATGGTTACCGCCACTTGCCGGATTCACCAGACGGGTCGGGTCATACTGTTTCGTCCATTCGGCTATCTCTACCGTCTTGAACTGCCCCCAGGCTTCGTTGAACGGTACCCATGTACCGATACACGGATAAGAGTAGAGACAATCCATTATTTCCTTCCATTCCTTGTGATAATAGGCTTCGGATTCGGCGGAGCGTTTCAGTTCTGTTCCGTCGAAATAGCGGCGGTTCTGCCATTCCGGATTACGGTCACCGCTCGGCATATCCTGCCATACGATGATACCCAAACGGTCACAATGTGTGTACCAACGTGCCGGTTCCACCTTGATATGCTTGCGAATCATATTGAAACCGAAATCTTTCGTCTTCTGTACATCATACAGCAAAGCCTCGTCTGTGGGAGCTGTATACAGTCCGTCGGGCCACCAACCCTGGTCCAGCGGTCCAAACTGGAACAAAGCCTCGTTATTTAGTTCCAGGCGTACGATGCCATCCGCGTCACGACGGGTGGAGTACTTACGCATGGCAGCATAGCTGTCCACCTTATCCACTACCTTGCCTCCGCTTTTCAGAGTCACTTTCAGCGTATAGAGGAAGGGGGAATCCGGACTCCACAACTTGGCATTCCGGGGCATGGACACCTCCACCGGCTCTGCATTGATACTTTTGCCGGTGGCTACCAGTTGATTGCCGTCATACACATTCACTTCCACAAAGTCGGAAGGGCATGCCTTATTCAATTCTGCCTTCACTGTCAGCATATTACGGTCAATATCGGGAGTAATACGGAGGTTCTCGATATGTTTTCCGGCAACCGGCTCCATCCATACCGTCTGCCAGATACCGCTTACGGGAGTATACCAGATACCTTCCGGATTGCTGACCTGCTTTCCACGGGGTTGAGGCCCTTTATCCGTTGGGTCCCAAACTTTTACGACCAACTGATTATTGCCTTTGCCAGAAAGGGCGGCAGTAATATCGAAAGAGAACGGAGTAAATCCCCCCGTATGGCTGCCTACTTTCACATCATTCACCCATACATCCGTTTTCCAGTCGACAGCACCAAAGTGCAACAGCACTTGTTTTCCCTTCCAGGCAGAAGGAATTTCAAAACTGCGCTGGTAGACCAGTTCCTGGTTTTCATTGATTCTTTTTCCAACTCCGGACAAGGAGGATTCGATGGCAAAAGGAACAAGTATCTGCCCTTCGAACTCTGCCGGAAGATGCTCACCTTTATTTATAACGGCATAATTCCACAGTCCGTTCAAGTTCTTCCAGTCACTCCGTTCCATGATGGGACGAGGATATTCGGGCAACACATTCGCGGGATTGATCTGGGATGCCCAGTCCGTTTTGATTTTATCACCTGCCGGCTTCCATTGCGCCGAGCTTCCGATTGCAAACAACGTCAAGAATGACGATATGAGGAAAAATCTTCTCATAGTATTATAACTTTTTATTGGTTTCTACGAAAGCAAAGATAAGCCGATTCAGAAAAAAAGAATAGAAATTTAGAACCAATAAATAGTATTTTTGTGGAATATCAAGGTATTACCGTCTCATTTTATCAAAGAAATTCATCAAAGGCACCTTTTTCCGCTTTTCTTGCCACGCCTATGACAAGGTTTTGCCTTCCCATTGGCAAGACTTTGCCACCGCGTTGGCAAAACTTTGCCATAGGCGTGGCAAAAGTTTGCCAAGGCAGTGACAACTTGTTGGCAAAATACCTCCCTGATATACAAGGAGTAGCAAACAATAGACAGCAGGGAACGACTAATATCCCGGATTCTGCTGGTTCTCCAATGCCGGATTGGCATTTATCTCATCTTGCGAAATAGGAAGCACAATCTTCTCGAAAGTACGGTCGATTGTTTTTCCACGGTGACTCACCGGAATATCTTGAAAATCGTCGTTGAATTCGATGGTTCTGCCCATACGCATCATGTCGAAGAAGCGTTGTCCTTCACCAAAAAGCTCCTTGCTGCGCTCGTCCAGAATCATATCATCGGTAATGGTAGCGGCAGTGGCCGGTGCCAGTCCGGGAGAACGCCTGCGGATTTCATTCAGGTAACCGGCGGCGGCATCTGCGCCTGCTTCCTGCTTCGTGGAGTGCAAGGCTGCTTCGGCGGCAATCAGATATATCTCGGAAAGACGGATTATCTTGATATTGACGGCTGTATTGGTTGCCTTGCCGTCACCTGCCAAGGTGGTACTGCCCATATACTTGTAGCAGGCTCCCTTGCGTTCAATCTCATTGTCCACCCAGTATTCATCGTTGTCCATGATTCCCCAACGCACATCCGTCTCGTCTTCACCCAGACGGTTCAGGAAATAATCGCTGGCAAGATACCAGCCCATGGCATTCTTCAACTGTCCGTAGCGCATCAGGTAAAAGCCCAAAGAAGAAGTTCCCAGGTCTGATTCCTCAGTGGTGATGCCCAGCTCAAAGATGGACTCGGAACCAAACTGCTTGCTCCAGGAAGCCGTCCAATCGGCAGGCTCATACAGTTTGTACACACCGCTTTCTATAATCTCCCGGGCAGCGTTCAAAGCACCGTCATAATCTTCCATATAGAGTTTCACACGCGCTTGCAGGGCTATGTTGGTGTAATAGTCCGCATATCCGCTCTGCTTTGTCTTCTTCTTGGCAAGCAGGGCCGCCCCGTCCGACAAGTCCTGCAGAATCTGGCGATAGTTCTCCTCCACAGTAGCACGGGTGGGCTGGGCGTTCACCGTAAGCGGCTCGGTTACATTGGGAACTCCATAAGAGGTCTTGTTGTAATTGTAAGGAAGCCCGTAGAGACGGACCAAATCGAAATAGAACAGCGCCCTCAGAGTCAACGCCTGCCCTTTGGCTTCGGAAAAGTCTTCCATACTGCCCGATTCTTCCAGCTTCTCAATGTTGCTCAACAAGGTGTTGACCTGCAGAATGCAGTAATATCCACGGCTCCAGAAACCGGAATAAGTATTGCTGTTGGAAGTGTGGTTGAACGTATAGAATGCATCCAGTCCGCGTCCGGCAGCAAAAATCGTGAGGTCACCGCCCTTGGCATCACCGTACATAAAAAGGTTTCTGCCGTAATAGGACGATGAGGTCATCGCACTCATCACACCGTTGATAACCACCTGCGCATCGGCTACCGTACCGACAGCACCTTCTGCATTTCCGGAGTTGGTGGGCTGCATATCCAGAAAATCGTCACACGAAGTGAATGTAAAGGCACCAAGTATCACAAGTGCCAATAAATGATATATCTTTTTCATTGTTAGTTCCTCCAGTTCATTAAAATTTCAATTCAACGCCAACGACAAACGTTTTTCCGATAGGGGTTTCCCAACCACGTGTGCCGTATTCGCTCACTTCGGGGTCTGCCTCCTTGTATTTGGCTATTGTCCAAAGGTTGCTGGCAGTGAAGAAAAGGCGGGCATTCTCGATGAAAGCCTTGCGGGTCATGGCTTTGGGCAGCGTATAGGCCAATGAGAGATTCTTCAAGCGCAGATAACTGGCATTGAACAAGTGGCGGCTGCTGTATTGTTGCGGGTCATCGAGGTCTACACCTTCGATACGGGGCTCTGTACCGTTCGTATGGTCTGGCGTCCAAAGGTTGTTGTAGTAGCTTTTAGCACGGATACGCTCCCAATAATAACCGTCGTCGGCCACATCCATGTAGGCTCCGTCGTACAAGTCTCCTCCTATCTTATAGGTAAAGCCCAACGAAAGGGCTATGCCTTTGTAGGAGACCGAGGTATTGATGCCCCCATACACTTTGGGAACGGCATTGCCGATGATGGTGTAGTTGGCATTGTTATAGTCATAAGTAGCTCCGCGCCCGTTATACTCAAAATCTCCGGCCTTGCCATTCTTGGGGTCATTTACATAGTAGACGTTCTTGCCGTTGGTCTTGTCCACACCTGCCCATTCGTATCCATAGAAAGCCAGCGTGGACTGACCTTCCCGGTATACATATTGCGCACGGCTGTCGCTACTGGTGGGGTCGTACCAGATAATGTCCGCACCGCCATACAACTCTTTCACCTCAGAACGGAGGAAGGTTGCGTTGACACCGGCACTCCATAACCATCCTTTACTATCAATGATGTCACCACTCAACTCCACCTCTACCCCATGGTTGTTGATGCATCCTACGTTCCGCAACGTAGAGGAAAATCCCGTAACCATCGAAATGGGAACATCCTGGAGCAGGTTCTTCGAATCACGGTTGAAGTATTCCACCGTACCGCGCAGACGCTGGCCGAAGAAGCCGAAGTCGATACCCACATTCGTGTTGTAGCTCGTCTCCCAAGACAGCTTGTCATTGGTGACGGTAGTGATTGTACCGCCCGGGTTACCCATGTACTTACTGGTATAACTCATCAAGCTCATATAGCCGTAATTGTCCGAAGGCAGCGTACCGTTAATACCATAAGAGGCACGTATACGCAGGTTGCTCAGGAAAGAATATTTGCTCATAAAACCCTCGCGCATGATGTTCCACGCTCCTGCCACTGACCAGAAGTTTCCCCAACGTTCCTGCTTGCTGAGCCGGGAAGAACCGTCGCGGCGGTAAGAACCGGAAATGAAGTAGCGTTCATCGTAATTATAATCCAACTTGGAGAGCACGGACACCATCGAGTTTCCCCAGGAATATCCGGCAGAAGTCTGCGTTCCGGCAGTAGAAACTGTATGAATGGTGCTGACCGCAAGATTGCTTCCTGTGGCACGCACATAGTCTGTCTTGTTCTTCTCCGCTTCGAAACCCACCATGGTGCCAACTGTGTGTTTGTCGAAGGTGCCGGTATAATTGGCGGTAGTGGAGGTAACCATCTTCTCGTATGTAGTACGGTATTCGTTGACATTCCCATTGTCTGCCGAGCCTTTATAGTGATTGGCACTGTAATAGATATGGTCTTTTACAGTAGTATTGTCGTAAGAGTAGATAGAACGAAGGTCCAGGCCCGGCATCAGATGCAGGGTGAGCGTCTCCGCAGCCATGATTTTGGTACTGGTAGAACCGTTCTCCCACTCTTTGTCATAATAAAGCCCATTGTAGGCGTAGCTACCGTAACGTTCGGTCCAGAGCTCGCCGGTCTTGTAATCAGTGGGCCAGTAGAGTCCCCACAGCAAGTTACGGGTCTGCATGAAGTAATTACTGCCCGTGTTGCGTGTATCATTATAACCGCTTTTCTTGGTACGCGCCAGGCTGGCATTGGTGGTCAGTTCAAGGAATTTCCCCACCTTCTGGGTGAGGTTCAGGCGACCGGAAACACGGTCGAAGCTGTTCATCTTCAAACGTCCTTCGTCCTGGGTATAGGAAAGGGAAGTGTAATAGTTGGTATTCTGCGTAGCACCACTGACGGACATATCGTAGGTCTGATAAATGGCGGTACGGAAATATGCCTTGTCCCAATCGTAGTATTTGCCTCCACGCCCGGAGTTGTCGTACTCAAGGATATTGACGTTCTCGTAAGCTCCCGTACCATTTGTGGTAAATTGGTAGCCATGTTTGTTGAAACGGCTGTTCAACTGGCCTATGGCATAGGCTGCCGCCTTTTCGTCCGTTTCGCCCTTACCGCTTGTACGGGCATCGTGAAATACGGTGTAGAGCATATTCACATTCTCCTGTACGCTGGCCGTTTCATAGTTGTCCGTTGCCCAGCAGGGCGTGAAGCCCACTTCGGCTTTCAGCGTCACCACCGGCTTGCCAATCTGTCCTTTTTTGGTAGTAATCAGAATGACGCCGTTTGCCGCACGCGACCCATAAAGCGAGCTGGCCGCCGCATCTTTCAATACAGAAATAGATTCGATGTCTTCCGGGTTCAACGTATTCATGATGTTGTTGGTAGAATAGAGCTCACCGCTCATCTGCCCCGTATTGCCCGAAGAGACCGGAACACCGTCCACTACATACAACGGTTCATTCCCGGCATTCATAGAACCTATGCCACGGATGCGGATGGCCGGTGCGGAACCCGCCTGGCCGGAATTATTCGTCAGTTGCAAGCCCGCCACTTTACCGTTCAACGCGTTTTCAAAGCTGGTCGTCGGAATGTCTTTCAGCGCATCCGCTTTCACTAAAGAAGCCGAACCTGCATAGCTGCTCTTTTTGGCCGTGCCGTAAGCCACCACCATCACTTCATCCAGCAGTTCCGAATCCGATTTCAGCACCACCTTCATAGCAGGCTTTATGGCAGCTTCTACTTTCTGCATACCTACAAAAGAGACAATCACTGTCTTTGCCGTGCCCGGCACATTCAAGATTGTAAATTTACCTTCGATATCGGTCACGGCCCCCAGCGTTGTGCCCTTCACCAATACCGATGCCCCAATAATCGGCTCATTGTTGTCCTCGGCAAATACCGTTCCCGAGACCGTAGACGTCTGAGCCATCACTCCCGCCCCCATAACCAGGCAGACAATGATTAACAAGAAGAATTTCTTTCTCATGCTTCTCTTCCTTAAAATTAGTCAATCAAAACACTTTTTAATATCCAAACGCTGCAAAGGTATGTATCTTTTTCAAAAAGAAAAGCAATAGTATTCAAAAAGCTTCATTTTGATTGTATTTTAAGCCAAACACAAGCAATATGTCTATAACCTAAGCATTCCAAGCAATAAGTATGATGCTGGATACGGAAATATAAGCAATGCCAAAGAAGATATATCCGGATTTTAAGATATGACACGTCCCGGCATACAACTTTTTTCGTAACTTTGCACAGTTTTAAAATACACTGAACGAATGGAGTTTAAGTATGACGTTATTGTAATCGGCGCCGGACACGCAGGATGCGAAGCCGCTGCCGCTGCTGCAAACCTGGGTTCGAAGACTTGTCTTATCACAATGGATATGAACAAAATCGGACAGATGAGTTGTAACCCGGCAGTGGGAGGCATCGCCAAAGGACAGATAGTACGCGAAATAGACGCCTTGGGAGGATATATGGGATTGGTGACAGACCAGACAGCCATACAGTTCCGTATACTGAACCGTTCCAAAGGTCCCGCTATGTGGAGTCCGCGCGCGCAGTGCGACCGCAACAAATTCATCTGGGCATGGAGAGAGATACTGGAAAATATCCCCAACCTGCATATCTGGCAGGATACCGTGCAGGAAATCCTCGTTGAAAACGGTGAGATTACGGGAGTAGTCACATTATGGGGAGTAACGTTCCATGCCAAATGTGTAGTACTCACCGCAGGAACTTTCCTCAATGGACTGATGCACGTGGGACGTACCATGCTTCCAGGCGGACGTATGGCAGAACCTGCATCCTACCAATTAACCGAATCCATCGCAAAGCATGGCATCACCTTTGGACGCATGAAGACGGGAACCCCCGTACGCATAGATGGACGCAGCGTGCATTATGAGGATATGGAAATCCAAGATGGAGAATGTGACTTCCACAAGTTCTCGTTCATGGACACTCATGTACGCCATTTGAAACAGCTCCCTTGCTGGACCTGCTTCACCAACGAAGAAGCACACCGCATCCTGCAGGAAGGTCTGCCGGATTCTCCCCTTTTCAACGGACAAATCCAAAGTATCGGCCCACGTTATTGCCCCAGTATAGAAACCAAGATTGTGACTTTCCCCGACAAACCGCAGCACCAGCTTTTCCTGGAGCCCGAAGGGGAAACAACCCAAGAGCTCTACTTGAATGGATTCTCTTCTTCATTGCCCATGAACATCCAGATTGCAGCATTGAAAAAGATACCGGCGTTCAGAGACCTCGTCATCTACCGCCCGGGCTATGCCATCGAATACGACTATTTTCCACCCACACAATTGCACCATTCGCTCGAAACGAAACTCGTTTCCGCCCTTTATTTCGCTGGGCAGGTCAACGGGACGACCGGATACGAAGAGGCCGCGGCTCAGGGACTGATGGCAGGAATCAACGCTTCGCTGAAGCTTCGCGGCGACGAACCTCTCGTGCTGAGGCGGGACGAGTCTTATATCGGCGTGTTGATCGACGACTTGGTGACCAAAGGAGTCGACGAGCCTTACCGCATGTTCACGAGCAGAGCCGAATATCGGATTCTGCTCCGTCAGGACAATGCCGACATCCGACTGACCCCCGTTTCGCATAAAATCGGTCTGGCCAACGATGAAAGATACCGGAATACGATGCAAAAAAAATCGTCCGTAGAATCGCTTATTTCTTTCGCCCGAAGACAGAGTGTCGCTCCGGCCGAAATCGAGAGCTATTTGAAATCGGTCGATTCGACACCGCTGACACAAAGCCGAAAGATATACGACGTGCTTTTAAGAAACAAAATCACGTTTTCGGGGCTGATCGATCATCTGACATCGCTAAAAAATTATATCGAGGAAAACCGCTGCACTCCCGAAGCGATCGAGGAAGCCGAAATACAAATCAAATATCATGGTTACATCGAACGCGAAAGGCATATCGCCGACAAAATGGCTCGATTGGAAAACATTCCGATTCGACCCGATTTCAACTACCATCAACTAAACTCGTTATCGATCGAATCGCGCCAGAAACTCACTCGTATCAGACCTGCGACGATAGGGCAGGCATCGCGCATACCGGGAGTCAGTCCGGCCGATATCAACGTATTATTGGTATATTTCGGACGATAAAACAACAATGTTCCACGTGGAA
>OLOX01002574.1_pt1 | contig 14880 bp, 15 predicted proteins | sample 1672091 | NCBI WGS metagenome assembly OLOX01 (sample SAMEA3136644, study PRJEB25190) | human gut metagenome | reverse complement strand
GAGCTTTCGAAGGATTGCAGAGGAACACAGTGTTCAGTTTTCAAGGTATATGGAAGACAAGTTGGTTTTGATTGCGACGAGGGTCCACCTGTTCCCATCCCGAACACAGAAGTTAAGCTCGTCTGCGCCGACAATACTTGCAGGGTGACTTGCCGGGAAGATAGGTAATGCCAACATGAAATAAACCGCTTCGCTTTCGCGAGGCGGTTTTTGTCATCTTTTTATAAAATTACAGCCTTCTTTTGCGGATTTGTTGCACAGAGGAATTATATGTGGTATACTGACAGCAGTTTTCACAAAAGGAGGCCGCATATGAAAAGAACGCTGTGCAGCATACTGGCTGCCATCATGCTGACGGGGCTGTGCGGGTGCGCGCAGAAGCAGGTGGAGACAAAAAAGCTCTGGGTCGTGACGGAGGTTTCCTGCTCCGATGGCATGAATTACCAGGCGGAAATGATTGCCAGGCGCATGGAGCAGGCAAATCCGGGACTGACGGTGGAGCTTGAGATTCTTCCCACGGACCCGCAGGAGCGGGAGGCCCGGCTAACGCAGCTTCGGACAAAAATTATGTCCGGAGCGGGGCCGGATGTCTATCTGCTCCCTACCGGCGGAACACTGACGCAGGATTATCGCATATCTGAAAGCTGGTTTCTGCGATTTCGGGAAATATCCATTGCCCCTCTGTTTCAGGACGTCGAACAGGCCATGCGTTCGGGCCTGTTCTATGACATACAGACCTACTATGAAGCGGATAGGACACTGGGAAAGGACGCGCTGAACAGCCAGATCATGGACGCTGGTACTCTTGGCAAAAAACGTTATCTGTTTCCCCTGCGGTTTGATATTCCCGTTCTGCTTTCCGATTCCGACCAATGGACTTCCTTCGGGCTGGATGACCTGCAAATGCAGGAGGATGCCTGTTCTGTTGTCGAGCACTTGCTTGCGCGGGAGAATGGAAAAGATGTGTCGGCCGGAATTCAGCTTCCAAAGGATATGTCTCTCCTGTCGCCACCCTTCGACTACTCCACCGAGAAATTAAGCGCGGATGCCGATGAGATCGCCCGGTATCTTCGCACCTATCAAAAATGGAAGTCCGCGGCAATCCCGTCTGAACACGAGATCATCTTTTCCGCCAGGGAGATATCCAACGCTCTGATTCCGGAATTGGACAGGGATTTTCTTTCCGCTGTGTATAACAAAAGCTTGAACCAGATGGCGGATGTCAATACCATTTCAAAATACATCAGCTTCGGGGTCCATTGGAGTACCCTGGGGATTCCCCTGTACAGCTGTTCTCTAGCGGATTCTCTGACAACTCTCGGCATAGAAAAAGCCGCGCAGGCTGTTTTCCATAGAGGATCCTCTATAAGGATGTACCCCATGCGCGCGGCGAATAACTCCGTAGCCGCAAGCATCACCTATTGGGGGGCTGTTGGCGGCAGCTGCCAGGACCCGGCGCTTGCGTACCGCTTTTTGCGGCAGTTTCTATCGGAGGAATTCCAGTGGGGCCAGTATCGGCCGCGCGTGGAAAAGAGCTTTGCGTCAAATTGCGAGGACCCCCAATGCCCCGGTCAGGTAGAAAACAGCTGGCCGGTTCGCACAAGCGGTTCCGCGGCGGCCCTGTGGGACAACACACAGTACCAGGCGCTTTGCTTAGGTTCTGACCTTTGGACCAGCGGTAATCAGATATCCCTGGAAATACAGCGGGCATCCATCACCGACGCCGACATTCCCGCCCTTTCCTGGGAGATCGACGAGGTACGCTTCCCCGTGACCATCCCCGGGACGGATTCTCTGGAATACGCCCTGTCTCAGCTGAACGAGCCGGACGGGACGCCCACGGACGCGGACATTGAGGCGCTGGCACAGCAGGTCTATCAGGGCCTGTGGTGGCATCTGGCGGAGGGGTAAGCCATGACTTTTCGAAAAATCACCGTCTTTCTTTCAGCCCTGTGTCTGCTGTCCGGCCTGGGCGGCTGCGGCATGAAGCAGGCGGACGAAAATACGTCCTCCCTCTGGGTCGTTACCGAGGTCTCCTGCTCTGACGGCATGAATTTACAAGCGGAAATGATTGCTGAGCGCATGGAAAAGGAGCATCCGGGCCTGTCCGTGCGGCTGGACATCCTCCCTACAGACCCACAGGAACGGGAAATCACTCTGAAGCAGCTTCGCACCAAGATCATGTCCGGCAATGGCCCGGATGTGTATCTGCTGCCCACCGGGAATCAGCTGACGGTGGATTACCTTGTTTCAGAGACGACCATCAGGCAATTCCGACAAATCGAAGTGGAGCCGTTATTCAGCGATGTTTCACAGGCCATGCGAAACGGGATCTTCAGAGACATTCAGTCATTGTATCAGGCCGACCAGTCGATTGGCAAGGATTCCCTGCATACGCAGATCATGGAAGCCGGTGTTCTGGACGGCAAGCGCTTTGTTCTGCCGCTGCTGTTCGATCTGCCTGTTCTCCTTGCGGATTCCGCTCAAACAGATTTTTATACTCAGAATGAGGAATTGCCGTGCGCCGACGCGGCGGCATTGGTGGAGCAGCTGTTGCGTCAAAGGGATTGGTCGAAGGTTTCCTGCGGTATTCAGCTGCCAAAAAGTACTGCGCTCTTGCCTCGGATGTTTGACTATTCCACAGAACAACTGCTAATAAGCTCTGAAGATATAGCCTACTATATGCGTGTCTACCAGCAATGGTTTGCGGCGGCAGTCCCTGCCGAGGAAGAAATTCTTTCCTCCACAAAAGAACGGGCGCTCGCATTGCTCACGGAAGATGCTCCACCCGATTTTTTCGCTTCAACAAGAATCTATTACAAAGATATCTCCAGCATCAATTCCATCCGCACATACATAGGAGATGGCATTCACTGGACAACGGAGAATATTCCATTGTTCAGCTGCAGCCTTGCGGAGACTTTGGAAAGCCTCGGCGTTGAAAAGGCCGCGCGGGCCGTTTTCAAAAAGGAACCCTCGCTGCGCATGTACCCACTGCGCGGCGCGGGGGGTACGATTACGGCGGCGATAACCTATTGGGGCGCTATCGGAGGCGGCTGCCAAGATCCGGAGCTTGCCTACAGCTTCCTGCGCCAGTTTTTGACCGAGGAATTTCAATGGGAACAGTACCGGCCGCGCATCCAAAAGAGCATGGCGAAGTCGATCCGGGACCCGCAATGTCCCGGCATGATTGAAAACAGCTGGCCCGTCCGAACGAAAGGGTCTGCCGCAGCGCTCTGGGATACGATGCAATATCAGATGCTATGCGTATGCAGCAGCTATTGGCACCAATCCAATCAGATTTCCCGTGAAATTCAGAAAGCCGTCCTGACCGACGCCGATATTCCCGCCCTTTCCTGGGAGATCGACGAGGTACGCTTCCCCGTTACCATCTCCGGGACGGATTCTCTGGAACACGCCCTGTCCCAGCTGAACGAGCCGGACGGGACGCCCACGGACGCGGACATTGACGCTTTGGCACAGCAAGTCTACCAGGGCCTGTGGTGGCATCTGGCGGAGGGATAGTACTTCCGCGAAGGACAAAAGGAGAATTTCTGAAATGCGCAGAGGAAAACGAACTTTCTTGGGGATCCTGGCAATCCTCCTATGTATATTGTCCGGCTGCGGCAGTCTTGGTGCGGCTGGCGCGCGGGAACAGACCAGCCTGTGGGTGCTGACGGAGCAAAGCACAAGGGACGGTATGAATCTCCAAGCGGAAATCATCGCCGAGCGCATGGAAAAGGAAAATCCGGGCCTGACCATCCAATTGGATATTCTCCCCACAGACCCGCAGGAACGGGAAATCCGGCTGAAGCGCCTGCGGACAAAGATCATGGCCGGAGACGGGCCGGACGTCTACCTCCTTCCCACCGGAAACCGGCTGCTGCTGGACGATGACGACGAGCGCGCCGCAAACATTTCGACCTCAGCTTTAGCCGTTGAACCGCTTTTTTCGGACATAGAGCAGGCTATGCGCGTTGGCCTTTTCGCGGACACAGAGCCGTACTACAGTCAGGACGACGCGCTGCCAAAGGAGGGCTTTCAGCGGCAGGTCATGGCTGCGGGATGCGTCTCCGGCAAGCGTCTTATCCTACCGCTTCGCTTTGACATCCCGCTCCTTCTGACGATCCCGGAATACTTTGACCGCTGCGGCATTGACGGGGAAGCGCTGAATACCGACTGCATTTCCATGGCGGAGTATCTTCTCTCCCGGGACAACTGGTCTGAGGTCGCCGGCGGCCTGACTCTCCCGACTGATACGCGTCTGCTGTCCAACTGTCTGGACTACGATCACGAGCGAGTGCAGATATCCGTGGAAGAGATCGCGCGGTATCTGCACACCTATCAGCAAAGCACGTTTCTCGGGCAAAGGCAGAAAACGGCGATCATGGACGCGTGGGAGGAAACCCATTATACCAGGTACAAGCAATGGCTGACATCGACCTCCTCCAATGACGAGGATGACATCTATATTATTTATCCGTTTACTGGGTCTTTTGAAGATTTTAACAGCACCTATGACTATATCGCACACGGCATTCATTGGATTGAAAATCTGCTTGGGCTTACGGTGTATCCCGTTTTTACATCCAATCTGACTGGGGCGCTGGAGTCCGTTGCCGTGGCGAAGCAATCCGGGCGCACGCTGCGGATGCTCCCGATGCGGACCTCCGACAACAAAATCGCGGCTGCCGTTACCTATTTCGGCGCAGTCGGGAGCAGCTGCCGGAACCAGGAGCTGGCATACCGCTTCCTGCGCGAATTCCTGACGGAGGAATTCCAGGGCGGTTTATATCGTCCGCAGCTCCGCAAGAAAACGTACGCACCAAAGAACAGTCAGACGGACGGGCAGGTAGAAAATAGCTGGCCCGTGCTGGTAACTGGCTCCACGGCCTCCCTATGGAACTGCCTGAGATACCAATGCCAGGGGGCAGGCGACATAAGTGAATTTATCATTCGGCCCAAGCCATCCTCGATCTGCCGGGCGATTATGAGCCTCCAGATCACCGACGCCGATATTCCCGCTCTTTCCTGGGACATTGACGAGGTACGCTTCCCCGTAACCATTTCCGGGACGGACTCTCTGGAATACGCCCTTTCCCAGCTGAACGAGCCGGACGGGACGCCCACGGACGTAGACATTGACGCACTGGCCCAACAGGTCTACCAGGGCCTGTGGTGGCATCTGGCGGAGGGGTGAAACATATGAAACAGGTATCCAAAAATACGAAGCGCAGCGCCCGGGAGGGACTGCTCCTGATTCTGCCGCTGGCGGCGGGCTGCGGGCTGTTTTACGCGGTCCCCTTTTTGATGGTGCTGCAAAATTCCTTCCAGCGGGGCACGGGCAGATCCCGGGAATACGTCGGCATAGAGACCTACCGGAGCATGCTGCGCAGCAGCGTGTTCCGACTGGCCTTTGGAAATACGCTGAAATTTTTGGCGGTGGCCCTGCCGCTGATCCTGATTTTGTCCTATGCCATTGCTCTGCTGCTGAAAAGCCACGCCAAGGAGCACGAGACTTTGAAGTCCGTTCTGCTGCTGCCCTATGTCATGCCTGTTGTGGGGACGGTGCTGCTGGTAGAACTGCTGTTTTCCGAGGCGGGGATTATCAATCGGGGGCTGTATACCCTGGGCCTGCCGGTGGCAGACTGGCTGCACTCGAAGAGCGCCTTTTGGGTGGTTGTGCTGCTGTATTTGTGGAAGAACACGGGCTACAGCGTGATTTTGCTGCTCTCTGGGCTGATCACCATCCCGGAGGACCACTACGCGGCGGCCTCTCTGGACGGGGCCACGGCATGGCAGCAGCTGCGCTATATCACCATGCCCCAGATGTGGTACAGTGTGTTTTTTGCCGCGGTGTTTTCCCTGATTAATGCTTTCAAATGCTTCCGGGAGATTTTTCTCATCGGCGGGACGCACCCGGACCAGAGCATCTATATGCTCCAGCACTTTATCAACAACGCCTTTGACAAGCTGAACTACCCAAAGCTGGCGGTGGCCTCCGTGCTGCTGCTTCTGGTCCTGACGGTGCTGTTCGCCCTGAGCTACCGCTGGGTCAGGCGGAAGGAGGCATACAAGGATGCGTAAACGCCCCGCTTATTTCTCCTCCTTTGCCGCCGTTCTGCTGACGGCGCTTTCCGTGATTCCCTTCCTGTACGTATTCGCCAAAAGTCTGCTTTCCGCCCAGAACGGCTTCACGCTTTCCTATTACTATCAGGTATTTCTCGCCCAGGAACAGTATCTGCTGCGGTTCTGGAAGAGCCTGGGGCTGTGCCTGTGCATCACGGCGGGACAGGTAGTCGTATCCACCCTGGCGGGCTACGGCTTTGCCAAATGCCGCTTCCCCGGGAAGAACGTCCTGTTCTTCCTGCTGATGGTGCTGATGATTATGCCCCTGCAGGTAACGCTGGTGCCCAACTACATCATGCTGGACAAGCTTGGGCTGCTGGATACCTACTACGCGCTGGTGCTGCCCATGATCTTCGTGCCTCTGGGCACCTTCATTATGACCCAAAGCTTCCAGGCCGTGCCCAATGAGATCATCGAAGCCGCCCGGCTGGACGGCTGCGGGACCCTGAAGCTGATCTGCCGTATCGCGGTACCCATGAACAGGGCGGGACTGATCTGCACGCTGCTGCTGTCCTTCCTGGACGGCTGGAATATGGTGGAGCAGCCCATGGTCTATCTGGAGGATTTCGGGCGCTACCCCATTTCCGTAGCCCTGGCTTCGGTGCCGCCGGAGAACCCCACCGTACAGCTGGTGTGCTGTATTCTGGTCGCTCTGCCGCCCCTGTTCCTGTTCGCCTATTTTAACCGGGAGCTGGTAGAGGGCATCGCTCTGGGAGGAGAAAAATGAAAAAACAAGCCCTATGTTTCGGAAGCCTCATCCTGTACATTTTGATTGCCTGCACCATCGTGTCCGGCTGGATCGAGGCCACCATGATGACCCAGGTAGAACAGGGACCCGTCAACACCAAAGCCGCCCACGAGGCTGTGACCCGGGAGCTGCCGCCGCGTTCGCTGTTCGCGGACCAGGAGGGGCTGCATCTGTACGAAATCTACGACGGCACCGGCTGGGAAAGCGGCAAACGCATCCGCGAGGTCAGCGGCTGGAGCCTAACCAGCGAATGCGTGTCCGTTTCGGGCTTCCCCGACACGCCCTATGTCTTCTCCGCGACCCGCCAGCCGAGGGCCGGGGAGAAGGTGTTGCCCCTGGAATCCCAGGAGTGGGGAGACGACACTTACCTGCTGATTTTCGGGGGAGAGCTTCCAAAGGATGCGCAGCTTCCCCTGGAGGCTGTAGGCTTTGATGTCAAAGGAAACGCGGCGCTGATGGAAATGCGGAGTTTTCCGGTTCCCTTTATGGAGCAGCGGGCAAAGACCGCTTCTGAGCTGACCGGTTTTGCGGAACGAATTTTCAGCTTGGGCGATACGGAGCAGTTTTTGAACCAGCTGCCCCGAATTGCCGGTGGGGCAGCGGTACTGCTGGCGGGGCTGGTATTTCTGATCGCCGCCTGGCGGATGCCGAAAGCGGGGCTGCTGCGCTGCGTGAACGGCGCCTTGGCCGCGCTGTGCCTGTGCCTGCTGCCCGGGACGCTCAGCAAGATCCTGCTGCCCGGTTCCCTGCTGCCGGAGGAGAATATCTTTGCGCTGTCCCATTACCGTACTGCGCTGGACACCGTTTTCAATGGACTTGCCGCCTTCCCGGATGCGTTTCAAGCGCTGGCGCAAGCGCGGGATACGGCATTTTCCGCAAGCGGAAGGGTGCTCCTTTTGGGTGCCGGAATTACGGCAGGAATACTGCTGCTGGAATATGGCTTGCAATGGGCCCAAAAGTGCAGAAAGCGTCCCTCAAAATGAAAAATACACCGCGCGATTTGAGCTTTTCCAAATCGCGCGGTGCTGCTTTATTCTACGGTGACGCTCTTTGCCAGATTCCTGGGCTTGTCCACGTCCAGGCCCTTGGCGACGCTGACATAGTAGCCCAACAGCTGCAAGGGGATCACTGCCAGGCTGGGGGCAAAGTGGGGATCGGTTTTGGGGATGTAGAGGACGAAGTCTGCATTGTCCTCCATGCTGTAGTTGCCGTAGGTGGTCAGAGCCATGAGGTAGGCGCCTCTGGTTTTGCATTCCAGAAGGTTGCTCAGGGTTTTCTCATAGAGCTTCTGCTGGGTCAGTACGCCCACCACCAGGGTGCCCGGTTCAATCAGGCTGATGGTGCCGTGTTTCAGCTCTCCGGCGGCGTAGGCCTCGGAGTGGATGTAGCTGATTTCCTTCATTTTCAGGCTGCCCTCCAGGCTGATGGCATAGTCCAGCCCCCGGCCGATGAAGAAGATATCCTTTGCGGCGATTTGCTTGGAGGCAAACCACTGAATCCGCGCCTCGTCCTCCAGCAGCCGTTCCATTTTCCCAGGCAGGGATTCCAACTCCTGGACCAGGGCGGCGGCCTGATCGTCCGTCAGCTGCCCGCGGTCCTGGGCGAAGGCAATGGCCAGCGCGTAGACGGCCAGCAGCTGGGCGCTGTAGGCCTTGGTGGTTGCCACGGCGATTTCCGGACCGGCCAGAGTATAGAAGACGTAGTCCGCCTCCCGGGCAATGGTGGAGCCCACCACGTTGACGATGGCCAGGGTTTTGGCCCCCTGCTCCTTGGCCTTGCGCAGGGCGGCCAGAGAATCAGCGGTTTCACCGGACTGGCTGATGATAACCACCAAAGTGTTTTCCGGCACAAGGGGGTCCCGATAGCGGAATTCCGAGGCAAGCTCCACCCGGACGGGAATTTTTGCCAGATCCTCCAGCACATACTGGGCGGCCACGCCCACGTGGTAGGCAGAGCCGCAGCCGATAACCCATACCTGTCGGAAGGAGGCGACAGCATCCCTGGTCAGCCCGGTTTTTTCCAGATCAATGGAGCCATCCGTGCAGACGGAGCGCAGAGTATCCTCCACCGCCTTGGGCTGCTCGTGGATTTCCTTCATCATGAAGTGCTCATAGCCGCCCTTCTCGGCGGCTTCCGCATTCCACAGGATCTCCACAGGCTGTTTTTCAATCTCGTCCCCGTCCAGATTGAAGAAGGAGATGCCCTGAGGGGTCAGGCGGGCAAGCTCCAGATTGCCCAGATAGTACACCGTGCGGGTGTATTTCAGAATGGCGGGCACATCCGAGGCAAGGTACTGTTCCCCGTCCTTGGTACCGAGGATCATGGGGCTGTCCTTTCGGGCGGCGTAAATCTCCCCGGGGTAGTCCCGGAACAGCACGGCCAGAGCATAGGAACCACGGATGCGGACCATGGCGTGGTTGATGGCGTCCACAGGGGTGTGGGCGTATTTTTTATAGTAGTAATCGATGAGCTTCACGGCCACTTCCGTATCGGTGGAGGAGTAGAAGGTATAGCCCTTGCGCAGGAGCTTTTCCCGCAGCTCCTGATAGTTTTCGATAATGCCGTTGTGGACGGCGACCACGTTGCCGTCATCTGAGCAGTGGGGATGGGCGTTTTCCTCGCTGGGTTCGCCATGGGTGGCCCAACGGGTGTGGCCGATGCCGCAGTCTCCCGGCAGCGCGCGGCCGCAGTCCGTTTTTTCCTCCAATGCTTTCAGCCGCCCCTTGGCCTTGACAATCTGCACCGGCGCCGTTCCATCCCGCACGGCCAGACCGGCAGAGTCATAGCCCCGATATTCCAGCTTGGAAAGGCCGTCCAACAAAATCGGCGCGGCCGAATGCTTCCCTGTAAAACCAACGATTCCGCACATAGGTGTCATCTCCAATAAGAATCTTTGCTTCATCCGAAACAATTATCCAAATTGTAGCATAAACTTGTCTAAAAATCAACTGCGAAATGAAAAGAAGGCTATCCTGCGTTCCGGCAGCGGTAAGCGCATATATAAAAAATACAAAATGTTCAAGGTTTCCCTGAAAATTGGTATATAATGTGAAGAGCAGAGAGTGCGAACCTTTTAAGAAGGCCGGCTTTTTCCTGCTGAGGGAGCCTTTGAAACCCTCTGCGGCGGATGATCGGTCTGCTGTGGACTTTTCAAAGGTTCCTTAAAATTCCAATACTAGGAGCTGAAACTTTTATGCAGCATCAGATGTGTTTACCTGTGTAAAAAGCGGAATAAAGCAGATGTACTGCTCCGCCTGTGACGAGGTGCTCTTGGACAACATTACAATTCCCGCAACCGGCGTGCACATGGAGGTGTCCATTCCCGGCAGAGAAGCTACCTGCACCGAGACCGGCCTGACTGCCAAGCGGGGAGATCGGCTCATCACCCTGGTCACATGCGCATCCCATACGGACAACGGGCGATTTTTGGTCGTTGCCAGGGAAAAACGATCCTAAAAAAACATCCATCCCAAACTGCATGGGGTGGATGTTTTTTACGGGGAATCAGAAGTCCATGGGGCTCCACTCTACATCAATAATCCGGTCCTTCTTGCTGTCACGGATGGCCTTGCTGATGCAGAGGACGGAATAGAGGTTCTGAATGCTGCCGACGATCAGGCAGATGCCCACGGCCATCATCAGTGCAGAGGCACCGCTGAAGGGGTTAAACAGAAGGTAGAAGCCAAGCAGGGTATTCAGAATGCCAAGGATCAGAGACAGAACCCAGTTGCCCAATCCGAAGCGGTGCATTTCCACAGCGGTCTGAATATCCATGACACTGCCGAAGAGAATGTAGATACCGGCAGCCATGGGAAGAATTGCCGTGGCATCCTGGGGATGGATCAGCAGGAGCAGACCGGCCAGAATGTAGAGAATACCGGCCCCCAAGTCAAACCGGAAGAACACCCCCGCAAATCCAAGCCGGAAATAGCGAACCAGCCTGTACACACCGGCTGCGGCGCACAGCGCGCCAAGGATCACGCAGATGGTCACGGCGGAGATCTCCGGCCACACCAGCATCACAATGCCCAGAATCAGCATACATACGCTGACGGCAATGGCACAGACCTGAAACTTTTTCCACAGGGCTTTCATAAAGCTCACTCCTTTATCTTTATGCCAGAACTATACCACCAAATGCGCAATTCGGCTATAGACAGAAATGGGCCATTGATAAAATTCGGGGCAGCACCGCTTTGGGCGGTGCTGCCCTTAGAACTCTGTGGATATACGCCTTGGAGCAGGCGCAGAGGCAGAGCACAGCCGATCTTACAGGTGCTTTTCCAGGAAGGCCTGAATGGCGGGCTGGGGCTCGAAGCCAACGGAGCGGTCTACCTCCTGGCCGTGCTTCAGGACCACCAGGCAGGGAATGCTGGAAACGCCGAACTCATGGGACAGGGGGAAGTTTTCGTCTACATCGATGCTGTAGAAGCTGACATTGGGCATATCATCGGCCAGATGCTCCAGAACAGGGGCAAGCATCTTGCAGGGGCCGCACCAGGCGGCGGAGAAGTCCAGCACGGCAAGCTCCTTTTCCTTGGCTTCGGACAGATCGTTATTTGTAATCTTGGTGATCATAATGGGTTACTCCTTTTTCTTTTGTTCGGCCAGATAGGCAGCGGCGCTGAGGGCGGCCACATTGCCCTGTCCGGCGGCTTTGATATATTGGTAGGGGGGGCCGGTCACATCGCCGCAGGCGAAGCAGCCCGGAAGATTGGTGCGCATTTGCAGGTCCACCCGGACATGGTTTTCCTCCACAGCGATTCCCGGCACCAGTTTTTCCGGGGCCACGGCGGCACGCAGAACGAAGATCCCATCCACAGCATACTGCTTCTGAGAATTCGTTTCCAGAATGCGGGCCTGACGGTCGCCCAGAATGGCGGTGGGCTTTTCCCGGATGACCTCCACACCCTCGCCAACCTGGACTTCGTGGGGGGCAGCCGGGAAGTAGAGCACCTTTTCGCAGGTCTCCGCCAGGAAATCCGCTTCCCGGCAGCTCTGCGCCGAATAGCCCAGCACGGCCACGGTTTTTCCGCGGTAGAAGTGGGCATCGCAGGTGGCGCAGTAGCTTACGCCCCGGCCGAGAAATTCATTTTCTCCCGGCAGGGCTTTGGCGGTCACGACCCCCGCAGCCAGAATTACGGTGCGGCTTTCGATCATTTCCTCCGGCGTCTGGATGGCGAAGTAATCGCCCATGGCGTAGACGGCGGCCACCTGCTTTTCGGTGATGGGAATGTCCATGCTTTCCAGGTGGTTTGAGAACGCCTGGGCCAGCTGGGCCCCGGTGACGTTGGGAAGTCCCGGGTAATTGAGAATGGAATGGGCCTTTTCCACCTTGTCGCTCATGGCCTTAGCACCGAAGAGAATCAGGCGCTTGCCCCGGACCTTGGCGGTAATGGCCGCAGAGACACCGGCGGGGCCGGTGCCGATAATGGCAATGTCGTAGCGCTCCATAGAAGCTCCTTGCGTTTGTATCAGTTTATTTTTTCCTATATTGGCTTATTTTATACGGATGAAGATGATACGGATCACCTGAAAGACAATATCGTCAGCTTGAGATAAATCTGTCCTTTTTCGCAGTGGCCGATGCCCACATCGGCCACTGGGGTAAAATTCTTAAGTCGGTACCGTTATCCGGAAAAGCAAAGCCTGGATGTCCGGCTCAATCCTCCGGGAAGAGGGTTTGCTTGCAGTACTGGATGATGGAACGGCGGGTCACAATGCCGATAAAGGCATCCTTGTCGTCCACGACGGGGACGAAATTCTGGGTGGAGGCCCGGTCAATGAGGTCGTGCATGGAGGTTGTGACGCGGACGGGTACATTGTCTTTCCTGCGGGAAATCTCGGATATTCGGTGCAGCTCGGCCTGACGCATATCCATGAAGCACAGATATTTCAGGGCCCACAGCAGATCGCCCTCTGTCAGGGTGCCGCGGTATTCTCCGCGCCTGTTGAGAATAGGAATTGAGGAATAACCGGCGGCTTCCATCTTTTCAATGGCCTGGCGTATGGTGCTCTCTTCGTCCAGGTATGCGCACATGGCCTTCGGCAGCAAAAAAAACAAGATATTGTTCATTCCGATCTCCTTTTCCGTGGCGGTCGATCATCTCCCGCCGTCTGTATCATTATAGCACAGCGGAAGGGAAAAAGTATGAACAATTGTTGACAAAGTTACTATGCGCGGCGGATATTATTTTCTTAACAATTGTGCAGCCTGCATAAAAATTGGCGGCTCAATTGTGGAAGGAGAACTCCGTGCAGTCCAGGCTTGTCAACACACATTCCGCGTCGGTGCCGCATTTTGGAGGAATGAACAGGGAAGGCCGTTCTCCGGGGAGCGTTTGCCCCCAAAGCGCCGAAATATGGGCCAGATCGGGCGAAACGGAACTCTACTGCGGGGAGAATCCCGGCCTCTCCGCTGTGTAGAGGGTAGAATCCACGGCTGTAGGTACCAAAGAAACGCAAAAGCTGCTATACTGAGAGAAAAGAGAAAAGAACGGAAACGCACCGGCGCTTCCGGAAAGGATGTGTGTGTTATGACATTCAAGCGGACAAAGTTGGCAGACCGGATGCTGCCCAACTATTCGGTGGGCGAGGAAATCATGAATACGGTTACGCATATTGTGGGCGGGGCCATGGGCGTGGCGGCCCTGAGCCTGTGCGTTACCTTTGCGGCGCTGCACCGCAATATCTACGGTGTGGTCTGCTCGGCCATCTATGGCTTCTGCATGATCGCTCTTTACAGCGTATCCAGTGTTTACCATGGGCTAAAGCCCGGCATGGGAAAGAAGGTCATGCAGGTCATTGACCACTGCACCATCTATTTCCTCATCTGCGGCACCTATACGGTGATTGCCCTGTCGGCCATCCGGCCGGTGTATCCGAAGCTCGGCTGGGGGCTCTCCGGCTTTGAGTGGACCATGGCGGTCATTGCCACAGTGCTCACGGCCATTGACCTGCGGGCCTATCGGGTGTTCTCCATGATCTGCTATATCGGCATGGGCTGGGCCATTATCCCCTTTGCCAAGGTGGTGCTGGAGGTTTTAACTCCCAGCGGCTTCTGGCTGCTGCTTTTGGGCGGCATGATCCTGGTCGTGCTGGGCATCATCGGCGAGTATGTCGGCCGCATCTACATGTGCGCCAACGCCGCACCGCAGTATGTTGAGCGTGAGGTCATCCGCCATGGGGAGGACAACGCATGAGGCAGCAGGCAAAATGGTTCCTCCTGCTGCATGTCATTTTGGGGGTGTATGCGGGCAGCAGCGTGTGCAGCAAGCTGGCCGCGCAGCAGCCGTTTTTGAGCGTGGCGTTTATCGTGCTGTACGGCCTGATGCTACTGGCGCTTGTCACCTATGCGGTGGGCTGGCAGCAGGTCATCAAGCATCTGCCGCTGACAACGGCCTACGCTAATAAGGCTGTAACGGTCGTCTGGGGCATTCTGCTGGGCATGGCCGTCTTTGGCGAGGCCGTTACCCCACGGCAGGTCGTGGGGGCCGTCATCATCATTGCAGGCATTGTGCTGTTTGTGCGTGCCGACAACGAAGAGGGGGGCGGCAAATGAATCAGGTACAGTTGCCCTATGTGCTGCTCTACCTGTGCAGCACCTTTCTGTCGTCGGTGTCGCAGGTCTTGCTGAAAAAGGCTGCTATGCGGGAGCATACCTCCCTTGTGGCGGAGTACACCGACTGGCGCGTGATTTTGGGCTACGGCCTCTTTGTGGGGTGTACGCTGCTTACGATGCTGGCATACAAGGGCGTGCCGCTGAACATCGGCCCTGTGCTGGAGGCCACCGGCTATCTCTATGTGACGATCTTCGGCGTGACGATCTTCCATGAAAAGATGAACCCTAAGAAGATCGCGGCGCTGGTCATGATCGTGGCGGGCATTTTAGTGTATGCACTGTAACGGAAAAGCAAAAGCCCTCTCTTTACCATAAACAATAAAGCACCCCCTGCCTGTACGGCAAATACAGGCAGGGGGTGCTTTGCTTTACAAGCGCTCCG
>OLOX01002572.1_pt1 | contig 14882 bp, 13 predicted proteins | sample 1672091 | NCBI WGS metagenome assembly OLOX01 (sample SAMEA3136644, study PRJEB25190) | human gut metagenome | reverse complement strand
AAATTTGAAAAAGACACTATGTACATTAAGAACTGTACGTATGAAAAAGAAGCGTCTGCAGTCGGGGCAGCAATGTATTTTGTTGATAAGTATTTTAATGAACTCTAATAAGGTGACGGAGCGCACATGAATTTATGTGCGCTTTTTGTTTAATATTAATAAAAATCCTCGCAGAATTTATAATTATATACAAATCCTTAAAAACTTTTTTAAAATGCTTGACAAAAGTTAAGAAGCGGTATATACTGTAATCAAGTTAAATAAAGCGTTTTATAAAAGCTGATATTTAACTACTTCCACCAAAAGAATAATTCTGCAAAGGAGAGATAATTATGTTACAGCAGGTAATGACAAATCCCAAGGAAATCACTTTTCGTGAGGTTCCCGTTCCCGAAATCACGGCGGAGCAGGTGCTTGTAAAAATCAAAAGAATAGGCATCTGTGGTTCTGACATCCATGTTTATCACGGAAAGCACCCATTTACCAGCTACCCCGTGACACAGGGACACGAAGTATCCGGCGAGATTGTAAAGCTCGGCGAAAATGTAAAGGGTTTTACCGTTGGTCAGAAGATAACCATTCAGCCTCAGGTGGTATGCGGAGAATGCTATCCTTGCCGTCACGGAAAGTATAATCTGTGTGAAAAGCTTAAGGTTATGGGATTCCAGACCACAGGTACAGCGTCGGAATATTTCGCTGTTGACGCTGCAAAGGTAACTGCTCTCCCCGAGGAAATGTCCTATGATGAAGGTGCAATGATAGAGCCGCTTGCCGTTGCGGTACACGCAGTAAAGCGTGCGGGCGATGTCAAGGGAATGAAGATAGCCGTGCTGGGTGCGGGTCCTATCGGTATTCTTGTCGCACAGACCGCGAAGGGACTGGGCGCTGAGAGCGTCATGATAACAGATGTAAGTGACCTTCGTCTTGAGAAAGCAAAGGAATGCGGCGTTGATTTCTGCGTGAACACCAGAAAAAAGGATTTCGGCGATGCAATGCTTGAGGATTTTGGTCCTGACAAGGCAGATGTAATTTATGACTGCGCCGGCAATGACATCACCATGGGACAGGCAATAAAATACGCAAGAAAAGGCAGCTCAATAATCCTTGTTGCGGTATTTGCAGGAATGGCAAATATTGACCTGGCTGTCCTCAATGACCATGAGCTTGACCTCAACACCTCTATGATGTACAGAAATGAGGACTACATTGAGGCTATCCGCCTTGTGAATGAGAATAAGGTGTTGCTCAAACCGCTTATCTCAAAGCATTTTGCGTTCAAGGACTACAAGGCTGCGTATGAGTACATAGACGCAAACAGAGAAACTACCATGAAGGTAATAATGGATATTGACAAGTGACCGACTGTGAGGGGTGGGCTATGAAAGAGAATGATACCAATATAAAAGTACCGTTTATCAGCAAGCTGGCTTACGGAATGGGAGATGTGGGCTGTAATTTCAGCTGGATGTTCGTCGGTAATTTCCTTATGATTTTCTATACTGATGTGTTCGGAATAAGCATGAGCGCAGTTGCCGCACTAATGCTTTTTTTCAAGGTTCTGGGACGCAATAAATGACCCGATAGTCGGCGGTCTTACAGACAGTACAAAGACACGTTGGGGAAGGTACCGTCCGTGGCTGCTTATAGCTGCACCGCTTACGGCGGTAGTTCTTATTGCATCATTTTGGGCACATCCCGATTGGAATGATACTGTGAAGATTGTGTATATGATAATCACCTACTGCATACTCGTTCTGGGATATACCTGTGTAAACATTCCCTACGGAACGCTTTGCGGCGCTATGACGCAGAATATTGAAGAACGTGCAAAGATAAACACATTCCGCTCTGTAAGCGCAATGATTGCGATAGGTGTGATTAACATCATAACCATACCGCTTATTTCAAAGCTCGGTAACGGCAGCGATCAGCAGGGCTACTTGCTTGTGGCGATTCTTTACGGTATCATTTTTGCATTATGTCATATTTTCTGCTTTGCCAAAACAAAGGAGGCTGTCACAGTCCCGGAAAAGAAGAAGATTCCCATTAAGCTGCAGATTAAAACAGTTGCACAAAACAAGCCCTATCTGCTTGCGCTGATTGGACAGTTTCTTTTCGGTGTAACCTTATATGGCAGAAATGCAGACGCTTTGTATTACTTTAAGTATGTTGAGGGCAGCGAGACCTTGTTTACAACCTATTCGTTGGTAATCATTATACCATCCATCATAGGAGCAGGTCTGTTCCAGATACTGTTTAAGCTAACGGAAAATAAAGGCAGAACCGCATCTATTCTCGCATTCTGCACCGGTGTTTCTATGCTCTCTCTTTATCTGTTCAGCCCTGTGGAGTCTGCCGTTGCTTTCTACATTTTCTCGGGACTGACGCAGTTCTTTTTTGCGGGATTTAATACAGCCATCTATGCGATAATTCCTGATTGCGTTGAATACGGAGAATGGAAAACAGGCATAAGGAATGACGGATTCCAGTACGCATTCATTTCACTCGGAAATAAGATTGGAATGGCAATTGGCACATCAGTCCTTGCCGCAGCACTAAGCTGTGCCGGTTTTGAAGCAAATATAGAGCAGAATGAAGCTGTTCTGTCTATAATGAAACATAGCTTTTCAACTATTCCGGGAGTGCTTTGGATAATTACGGCGGTGGTTCTGTTCTTCTATCGGCTTAATAAAAAATCCTACAACAAAATTGTGGATGAAATCAAGGAAAGGAAGGCTGAAAATGTTTGATATAGCTGCTTTAGGCGAGATACTTATAGATTTTACCATGCAGGGCTTTAACACGCAGGGACAGCGAATTTTTGCTCAGAATCCCGGAGGCGCCCCCGCAAATGTGGCGGCGGCTGTCGCTAAGTTAGGCGGAAAAGCTGCTTTTCTGGGCAAGGCAGGAGATGATATGCACGGACATTTCCTGAAAGACACATTGATGTCCTGCAATATAGACTGCACAGGTTTTTCGCTCAGCAAGGATTATTTCACGACTCTTGCCTTTGTTGATGTAAAGACCAATGGTGAGCGTGAATTCTCCTTTGCAAGAAATCACGGAGCAGATAAGATGCTGGCAGTCGAGGAAATCCCTGAGGATATAATCACACAGAGCAAAATTCTGCATATTGGTTCAATATCCCTTACAGATGAGCCTTGCAGGTCTGCAACGGTTTACGCAGTAAATACTGCAAGACAGAACGGAGTGATAGTATCCTATGACCCAAATTTCCGGGCTTCTCTCTGGAAAGATAAAAACGAAGCCATTAACACTATGAGAAGCATGATACAGTATGCTGACTTAATGAAGATTTCCGAGGAAGAAACAGAACTGCTAACAGGCAAAGCAGACTATACCGAAGCAGCTGATATCTTAATCGGACAGGGTGTGAAAATAGTGGCAGTGACTCTTGGAAAGAAGGGTGCATTCGTTAGGACAGAAAAAGGCGGTATTCTTGTAAAGGGCTTCACTAACAGTGCTGTTGATGCAACAGGAGCAGGCGACGCATTTTGGGGAGGATTTCTTTACAAACTGGCGGAGAGCGGAAAAAAACTATGCGAACTTACGCCGGAGGAAGTGTCCGAATTTGCCGATTTTGGAAACGCTTCAGCAAGCGTTTGTGTTGAGAACTATGGTGCCATACCCGCAATGCCTACGCTGGAACAGGTTCTCAAAAAACAGAAGGAAGAGAGGCAGAAATAATATGTCTATGGACGATAATTTCACAGGAATTCAGCACATCGGTATCCCTACGAACGACATAGAGGCAACGATTGCGTTTTATCAGAAGTTGGGTTTTATCCCTGTACTTAGAACCGTAAATGAGCAGGCAAATGAAAAGGTTGCATTTTTAAGATTGCACAATTTGACTATCGAAACCTATGAAAACAAGGCGGCTGAAATGAAAACAGGGGCAATAGACCACATTGCGATAAATTGCGTGTCAATAGAAGACGCTTTTTCCTACATAAACAAAGAAGGTCTTAACACCACATCGGATACGATACATTTCCTGCCGTTCTGGGAACATGGTGTACGTTTTTTCGCAATTGAAGGACCTAACTGCGAGAAGATTGAATTCAGTCAATTCCTATAAGTCAGAGATAACTTAAAAGACGGTTGTTATTAGGAAGTGATGATTCCTTTTTGGAGAGATCAATCTGCTGCTGTCCAGCGAAAAAAACTTAGCACACCTAATGGAATGGGAGATTTGGTACATTAGCAAAAATTCAAACTGCCGCTTTAGCTTGAACAAGGTTTTGGATAACCTCGGTCAAGACCAAAGCGGCAGCCTTTTTGTTTTATTTAGAACGGCACAATTTCGTGAGTGGGAAAGTCTGTATGGCGAACAGAATGAGCATCTCAGAACAGCCTGTGTTCTCCGGCAAGGAAAATACTGTCCGCTGCCTTGCCTTCGGTTTCAAAAATGACGATAGTGTTTTTCCCGATTTGCAGCAACGGAGCGGGAATGTACAATCTTTTCTGCGGACCTATCTCCCAGAAACGCCCGATGTTAAAGCCGTTCACAAACGCGCAGCCCTTGCCGAAACCGTCAGTGTCAAGGAACGTGTCGCAGGGTTCGTCTATGTCAAGTTCAAACCTGTAAAATGCAGGGGTATTCTCGATATATCCGATGCCGAAATCTAACGCCGCTATCTGCCTTTCGTCCAGCGGCAGCGGGTAAATCTCAAAACCGAAGTGCCTGTGGTCGTTGATTTTCACGCCGCCGGAAATTCCCTTGCGCTGGTTTTCAAGACCTGTGCCGAAATTCTCGCGTCCGGTATTTTCGCACAGCAGGTCGATAATACCGCTGGTGCGCTTTTGCTGCGGCTCGAATTTCTCCCACATATTCTCAGCAAACGCCGTATAAACAAATTCGCCGTTGTGATAGCACTGAACTCTGTCCGCGGCGCCCTCCAGCCGTATCTCGCTGACAGTTTCAATGTCCCTGATTTTCGTTCGATAAAGGATATAGCCGTAATCCTGTCCGATATCCTCCATTGTCAGGGGATACGAGGATTTCACCGGGACGCTTATTTTGTCAAGCACGGAAAACAAGTCCGTCTTTCCCGTGCAGGAAATTCTGCCGTAAGCCCTACGCCTGATTTCAGTTGTGAGCGGGATTTCATGTATATCGGTATATTTTGCGATAACCTCTTTAAAAAGACGGTATTTTTCGGTAATCTGCCCGTCCTCTGTAAGAGGCGCGTCATAATCGTACGAAGTAACGTCTCCGGTTTTGCTGCCGCCGTTTCTGCCGCTCATAAAGCCGAAATTCGTTCCGCCCTCGAACATATAGAAATTCACGCTGCCGCGTTTTAGCAGCTCGTCAAGCTCTGACGCCGCCTTCTCGGGAGAGGTGGTGTGATGCTCCTCGCCCCATGCGTCAAACCAGCCGTTCCAGAACTCCATGCACATGAGCGGCTTATTTTCGCCGATGTATTTTCTCATCTGTCCGAACTGCCATTCTGCTCCCGAACCGAAATTACCCGTGGGCAATGCTCCGTTCAACATACCCGATTTGAATTTCGGCTCGCTCCACGGCCCGTCCGAAGTCACAAAGGGGACGGTCACGCCCAGTTCACGCAGCGTATCCCGAAGAAATTCAAGATATGCGGTGTCGTTCCCGTAGTAGCCGTATTCGTTTTCTAGCTGCACGAGTATCACCCCACCGCCTCTGTCGCACTGATGTGGGACAAGCTTTGGAATAAGCACGCTGTAATACTCTTTTACCGCATTGAGATACGGCTCATAGCTGCATCGCAGGCGCATATTCCTGTCCCTAAGCAGCCATGCGGGCAATCCGCCGAATTCCCACTCGGAGCAGATATACGGTGACGGGCGGATAATTATGTACAGACCCATCTTTTCCGCAAGATGAATGAAGCGCTCAATGTCATGCATTCCGTCAAAGCGGAAATTACCCTTTTCCGGCTCGTGGAAATTCCACGGGATATAAGTTTCAACGGTATTACAGCCCATATTCACCAGCTTTTCAATCCTGTCCTGCCAGTATTCCGGGACTGTTCGGAAATAATGGAACGCGCCCGAGATGATTTTAAACGGCTCTCCGTTTAGATAGAAGTTATCCCTTATTTCAAGCATTACTGCGCCTCCGGTCAGTATTCTATTGCGTCAAGGGTGAATGTTCCGCTTACCACTGCGATCTTCACGGTATGCTTGCCCCCCGGAACATTGAACCAAGCGCTGCACTGCCTTGCCTTTGACCCCGTGGAGGAGCAGGTCTTGAGCAGTTTTCCGTCAACATAAACCTTGATTTTATATGCGTCGGATTGACCTATAAGCGAGAACCTGCTGCCGGTAAAGCTGAACTGCATTGTCTTTGCCTTTTCGCCCTTTGCTACTGTCGCACGGGAGATTGTTCTGTTGAAATGAACGTACTGGTCGGGAACAGTTCTGTACCAGTCGCCCTTGTAGGTGATGGAAGCGTCATGGTCATCCACTCGGGTGATGGTGGATTGATAGCCCTTGACCGGGGATACCTTTAGGTTGTCGAAAATATTGTTGTACAGACCGCTGCCTATTGAGATACGACCGGAGTTTGCAAAAGCTGTTTCATCCTTATAGGAAACAAGCTTTTTGCCGTCCAGATATGCAATTATTTTAGTACCTGCCGCAGTGATCTTCACATTGTGCCATGCGGAGGAGTTGAACTTCTTTACAGTACCGCTGGAGAGGGTGACGGTATTTTTTCTAAGCTCCCAGCGTCCGTTGGGGTAAACTTTTAAACTGTAACCGTTTTCCGCAGACCAGGAATCAAGCTCTGCCGTGAGATAGCGCACGCCGAACGCGACATAGTTGTCAGACGCTTTGCCTGCAAACTTGAAATCTATCTTCGCCGAATAGTTGCTCCAGCGGTCATCGCCCAGCGATGTTATAGGGTTCGGGGTACTTCTGTACCGCCAGTCGGTAGGCTTGTTGTCCGCATTAATCATCTGCATGAGCACCTTGTTCCCATCGACCTCTGCGACCTCGAATGCTCCGCCGTAATCGGTGGTGTAAAGCGGCGCATTTCCTCTTGATGCAAGGAACTCGTCTGAGTACTCAAACTTATCGGTGTAGCTAAGCTTGAGCGGAGTGTCCTTGTAGGAGCAGTTATATACAGACGAATCAGCCGTTTTGTCAAGCGTAGTGACGGTTACTATGGAATAGGGCTTTACTTCAATGGAATAAGCGTACCCACCTTTTGTCTTTACCGGCTGATATGCGGCAATCTTCTTGAAATAGTTTGCGTCGTAAGCCTGACCCTTATCCGGACCTCTGGTTTCCCAGACATAAACGGGCGCGTCTGCCTTTGTCATATTATCAAGGGTGAACGTGTAATTACGCTGCTCGCTGCTGTCGTTGCATATAACGATAGAGTAATCGCCGGTGGCTTTGTCAGTAACTGTCATGTAGTTATTCGTGGTCTCGGAAATGGCGTGGGATTCCTTGCCGTCACCGAAGCACGCGCTGTCTATGTAACGCCAGCCGTTCTTCATGAACATCGTGAAATGCGCCGAAGTCCAGATTCCGCAGTCAGCTTCGTAATAGCCGCTCCACGGAGTCTGCGCGTTCAGCAGGGACTTTGGGAAATACTTCGCGCCAGAATAATACGCTGCCACCGCTGGCTGATATTCGTACATTGTCATTCTGCCGTTGTAGTAGGCGTTGATTATTCTGTTGCATACGTCAAGCGCGCCGTTTGTGCCGTTAAGACCGCTGCCGTTGCTGTTCACAGCAAGCTTTGCGATATTTGTGGAGGCTACGCCCTCGGTATACCAGACCTCCTTGCCATAGTCCTTGTTGAGCGCCTTTACAGCGTCGTTTGCCCATGTGTTGTAATGCTCCCCGAGAATATCTACCGCATCACGGAGCTTCTCGTTTTTTGTCATTTCCTTTGCGATATTCCATGAGCCTATCTCGTCAGAAGCAACTATCTTTATCGCGCCGTAATCGTAGCGCTCATCAGTTTCGTTTTCGAGCATGTCAGCGAAATAAATTATCCATTCGGTATCGACCTTTGCGGCTTCGTTAGAGTCAGCGCTGATGTGGGTAAACTTTATGCCGTAGGTGTCATAAGCCTTGTCTAAAGCTGCTTTGTACCACTTGTAGCGCGCCTTAAAGCCGTTTTCCTGAGAAACGGAGAACGCGTCTGTGACCCACTTGGGCTCGCCCCAGCGGAGCAAATCCACCGAAATGTCAGGGTTAATCGAAAGTGCGTCCGCCGCAAACATAAAGCCTGCGCCCCTTGTCACGTCAGCTTCCTCGTCTTCCGAACGCATGATGGAGGGTTCTGTTCCCGAGGAAGAATTTACGTCCGTTCCGAATTCTATTTTGACATGGGTAAGCCCTGCGCCGTAATCCGGCTTGAACAGCAGGTTCATTATCTCCCAGTAAGCCTTTGGGTTTTTGGCTTTGTAATCCATGAGCAGGCGCGATGAATTGTTGCCGGTGATAACGCCAAGCCCCCTGTACACCGTACCTTCGTCCATGTTTGTTGTGCTGCCGTCAACGAGTACCTGCTTGTATTCGGAATTGACCGTCGCAGGTAGGATTTTGATGACCTCTTTTGCTTCTGAAGCTGACGCCATAAGTGTGACCTCCGTTTGGTTCTGCCCGATGATGTCATGACCGCTCGCAGTCTTGCTGACCAGAACGGAAAGGCATAATACGGCCGCTATGATTTTTTTGATATTCATGAGGGATATCTCCTTTCGCACTTATTATCGGGAACCTCTAAAAACCGGTTTGAAAAGGGAAAATGGGTAGAGTGCGCCGAATGCGATGAAAGCCGACGAAGTAAGGCTGTATGCCTTACGAGGAGGTTTGAAGAAGCAGTCGGTGTGCTATACACATTTTCACTCAAACAAGGTTTTTAGAGGTGACCTATCATTATTATATCTGAATCCGGCATATCGTTCAATAAACAATCTGTCGGTTTTTATAGAAAATCTGCTGTAAGTCATTGAATTGATCGCAGTTTTGTGATATACTGTTTACGAGGTGATATTGTGGCAATTATAGAACACGCAGGCTATTACGAAGATCCGATGCCCGGGGTAAGCCATGAGCATTTCTGCTGTGAGCTGATGTACATTACAGAGGGAGAGCTTGACATTACTGCAAAGGAAACCTATCATATATACGCAAACGACCTTGTGCTGATAAAGAGTAGCCAGCATCACAGGGTTCGTGTGACGACAAGTGCGGAATACCACCGATACATCGTCATGATAAATCCGTGGGAGCTGAGAAATCAGCTTGTGCGCCCTGACCTTTTTGCAATGCTCACCGACACAAGCAAGGAGGGTATCATCATAGTGCGTAATGACCCGGAGTTGCACAGTGGGTTTGATAAGATGACCGATATTTTCACCAATGGTGCGAATATCTACACAGAGCTTGGCGCTACACTTGAGATCATTTCCGTGGTGTATGAGCAGATAAAGCCGCATAAAGAAGAGCGACCTGACAGCGCACAAAAACAGCTCGCGGAAAGGGTGCGTCTTTTTATTGAGCGAAGCTACGCGGAGGACATAAAAATCGCTGATATAGCCGCTGAAAACTTCGTGAGCGTCGGATATCTAACTCATGTGTTCAGCGCCGAAACAGGAATGCCGCCGAGGGAATATCTGTCCCATATCCGCTGCACAAGGGCGTATGAGCTTATTCGGCACACCGCAATGAAATTCACGGACATTTCCGTGGCTGTCGGTTTCTGCTGTTCAAATGATATGAGCAGGAAGATACGGGAATATTATGGATTGACGCCGACTCGGATAAGAAAAGGAGCGAAGGGCTGACAGTTGAATCAAGTGAAAAGCCGTGATTGTCCGACAGATTTTTCCATAAAAAACACCTGCTGTTTCGTGCGGGGGACAGGCGGTTTTGCAATGGCAGCGAATGTGGTTGGTTGTTCCTATCGAAAAGCAAGGTGGAATATTTCAAGAACAGAGCAAGTTGTCAGAACAACTTGCCGTCAGTGGTACGAATAACTTCTTTTGTACTGCATTTCACTTCTGTTTCCGTGTCAAATTACACTGCTGCTGACACCACGATTAGCGTTCTCAACATACCGCGTTGCCGGTGTATATTCGCGAACAGTTGGTCGTGGAAGAACACCGTGTTAAGCTTCTTGTTTGCGAATAAGCATTCAAACGGCATTTCGTACCTTCTCACATCCACAAAGTTGTTCCGGTCATTTGTTGTGCTGTCCGAAATTATCGCGTAAACTTTACAGAATGAATGTGATATAAAACGCTGCAGCTTTCACTGCGGCACCTGAACTTATAACCTATAATCCCGACCTATCCTACCGAACCACCAAGCACAACCTCCCTCCAACAACGCACCACTCGAACCGAACTTTTGAACTGGGCGTAGGGATCCAACTATGTTAGGCAAAATAGACATTATGCCCAAAATCAGAAATGCACTTCCGCAGATATTTTTTGAGGGAAAATGGACTTGAACCCAATTACCAATGTGCTGAAAATCGGGGCTAATGGTTGCCCGGAAAGCAACTCTGATACCGACCTGCAGAGCAAATCGGCAGCCGATAAAAACGAAGCATCTTAAAATAATGATCAAACAATGATCAAATGAACTTTTCCGGAAATAGAGAATCCCCCGAACGGCTTAGTAAAGCCATTCGGGGGATTTAAGTCTGGTGACGCTGCCCGCTGCGTAGACGAACTATTTTATGTCCCTGGTGCCTTTGGACTGGTCGTTTATCTTTGAATTTACCGCTCGCAGCCGGATATCAGCCAATATAATTACTAACCCCGACAGCTCGTTTGAACTGCCGGGGTAAAACTTTGTTCAATTCCATTTAACCTATTACCGCTGAAATGGGCAACCAACCATAAAATCATAAGCTCAGAAAGCAAAACACCGCTTTTACAGTAAACCGAATAAATTATCGAATCACCCTCAACTTCCCCTTGTCCATCTCACAAACCGTATCGCACAAAATGTCGATATCCTCTGTGCTGTGCGAGGCGATCAAAATAGTTTTCCCCCGCGCTTTCAGATCAAGCAGATATCTACGCATGTCCTGAACACCGTCCTTGTCCAGACCGTTCATAGGCTCGTCGAGAATAAGCAGTTCAGGATCCTCCATTATTGCCTGCGCCAAGCCAAGCCGCTGGCGCATTCCGAGGGAGTATTTGCCGACGTGCTTTTTGCTGTCCGGGTCGAGACCAACGCTTTTTATTGCGGCGCGGATTGCCTGCTTATCCGCCTTACCGCTTATGTCTGCAAGAAATTTCAGATTACTGTAAGCGCTGAACGAGGTCAAAAATCCGGGAGTTTCAATGATAACGCCCACGCTTTTCGGTATTTCAACATCCCTGCCTATCGTCTTTCCGTTCACGATAATTTTCCCCGATGTAAGCGGCATAAGACCGCATATACACTTCATCAGAACGGTTTTGCCGCTGCCGTTTCTGCCCACAAGTCCGCAGATAGATCCCGATTCAACTTTCAAATCAACATTATCAAGCGCGAGATTGTCCTTGAATTGTTTGCAGACCTGCTCCGCCACAATAGAATAATTCATTAAAACACCTCTTTTTCCAGCGAGCTGTTCCGGATATGTACGATGATAAAAGCCGAAAGGATCACAATCAACGCAATATACACGGCTATGCAGTAATAAAAAGAAGGATATTCAGTCATGCCGCCGACATCTACCCTGTCCAGAGTTGTCCACGATACGGGCGAAAATCTGATATACCTGTACCACCCCATTCCTTCCTGTTCAAAGAATCCGCTGAGTACTATCAGAAAACCCGCAATACCACAGCCGATGTATTTTCTATGGAGCGCGACATTACACGCGCAGATGATAAGCCCAAGCATAGTTCCGTTAAGCCATGACAGCAGGAACGTAAACCAGCAGGCGGAAAGCGGTGTAAAGCACCGCAGCACTCTCCCCGAAACCACAATAAAATTATTTCTTACTATATTTGAGGTTATCTGATTGTTATAGGCAATGGTAGGCAGCAGACCTCCCCATTCATTTGAAAACTCAGCGTATGGCATAGCTGTCACGACCGAACACGCGAAAATAAACAGATAGTAAATCGCGCTCGCAAGCGTTATGTAAATAAGCTGACCGCATATCCATTTTGTCCGGCCTGCGCGAGTTATGATAAAAAGATTGTTTGCGTCTGCAAATGGGGCGCTGCACATCAGCAGCACCAATGGAAACGTTACGATGATCTTAATGTGGAAGCTCATATACGCAAATGGGAAATACCACAGCGTTGACCTTACACCGTAGAACCTAGCCAGTTCCCCGAGCGAAGCCGAATTATCAAAGCACACGAAGAACAGCAGCGCTGCAATTATCCACACTCTGTAATCGTATGTCCATTTTCGGATATTCTGAATACATATGCACAGCACGGACCTAACGCATTTCATTCCTTATCCTCCTCCCCGCTGCCTTGCTGAATATAAAGGCGAAAACCACAGTCAGGAGCGTTAAAACCGAGATGATATACACAGCGCAAATGGCTCTGTTATCCGATATATCTGTATGAGTAAGAGACAGCGCCAACAAATCAGGGAAGAAATCGACCTCAAACGACACGAATTCCAAAAGATAATTCATTATCACCGGAGCGCAGAACGCAACAAATATATCCGGAAACACTGCCGACAGCGCAAGCCCTGACACCGCCCACATTCCAGTGCTGAACGAAAAATCAAACACCGACCACAGCACAAGCGCCGGCGCAGTATTCGACGAGTTCATAAGGCTGAAAAACGCGCCGTCATACTCATTAAAGGATTCAACAAAAAACGGGAAAAACAGATCCAGCGCACCTATACACAGCAGCATTCCGATAAATACAGTCGCAAATGCCGTCAGGAAGCACACAATAACATGGCTGACAATGTAATTTCTCCGTGAGGAGCGTACTACTATCAGAACCGTGGAATTGCTTTTCAGCTCTGTGCAGAATTGCGAAGTAAACGGCAAAGCCGCAGCAAACATGGTCATTCTTCTGAAAGAACCAATATCCATCATGAAATTATAGCAGCTTACGATCCCATTCGCTTTGAGGGATTCACAGGCGGCGCTTATGCTGCTGAAACTTGCTCCTATCATTCCCCACAAGGTTATAGCAAATACGAGAGCGAGCGAAATATATGTAGTTGGAGATATCAGGACCTTTTTTATGTATGTGCAGAAAAGCTTCATATTACCCGCCTTACTGTATCATTGCGCCTGTCTGGGCGTCGTAATAATAGAAATCATATTTGAGGAATTTCCCGCCAGTGTCCTGTTTCTTTGCAAATCTCCATGCAGGGATAAATCTGCTTGTATTGCTGTTATCGTCATAGTCGCCGATATAGAGAAGTTCCGGACCAGAAATAACTGTTGGGATCGTTTCATTAACCAAGCCGATGGTGCTTTTCATTTTTTCGACAGCCTCGTCAGCAGTACAGATATTCTCGTACTCGCCTGTCGGAACGCAGACCATAGCCCCTCTTATCAGCAGACGCTGAAGTCCGTCCTTATCAATTATGAACTCTGCGAATCCGTAAAGTCCCGCCATATCGCTTGAATTAAAATAGGTTTCAGCAACAGGAGTGTTATATCCGCTTAGTTTGACTGTATACAAGATATAATAAGCGTGATTTCCCGTGAGTTTATTTAGATCTTCGTCTGAAAATTGCGCATACAGATCCGGATCAGCATCCTCAAGGAATGGATCAATGCTGCTTTCCACGGAATAGATTTTCGGCAAAGCAAGGTTTTCCAAACCTAAATCAGAAATGACGTTTTGTGTGTATTCAACAGCTTCCTTTGATGAAAGCTCAGGATATTCCGCAAAAGAATACTGCTTACTCATTTCCTCCTCGGATTCACCCGCGCCGCAGTAGTAAGTATAATTTATACCGAAATTCCGCGGGTCATTGAAATTGCGCTCATATGCGAGCATTCCCGGGGAAACTGAAAGGGACTGCCCGTCTTTCAGCCTGTAACGATACAGCTCACCTGCCGCGATTTCTCTTTCAGTATATTCCTGAATCCCATCGTCAGTCAGGCTTTCAAAGCCGGGAATAAAATATCCGCCGACTTCATTTATATCCCATGTAATGAAACTGCCAGAATAAACCTGCATTCTGTCTATAACATTTTCCGGGTAAGACAAATCAAACGTAACATTTAAACCCGGTTTAAAATCAACATCGCTGTTCTTGCTGAATGGTTCATCTAAAGCGCTGCTGAGCTCCCCAGTCGGGAAACACCCTGATAGTAAAGAAATCAGAACCAGAGCGGCTAATGCGGTTTGTTTTCTCATGTTTGTCTCCTATTTTAAAGCCTGCCGAGGAATTATCTCCGGCAGGCTGAATACATACTACGTCTCACTCACGGCTGCCATGTGCCTTCAAGAGATGTTGAATAATAACCTGTCCATCCCTTCAAGTATATAGGATCACCATAATGCGGAGTTTTGGACGACAAATAACTAGCAGAATACTTCCTTGTAGCATTGCTGCTAACTGTAACGGTACTGCTGTTTATCGTTCCCTGCCCCTTATTTGTGCTTGATGTTGCCAAATAAATAGGATATGAGGGAGAGGAACCACCGTCTACCATGATACTGCATGATGTGTTATCGGTTTCCTTGATTGCACCTGAATACTCGCAATCGCCGATTCCACTTACACTAAAGCTGAACCAGTAAGTTGACGCTGCGGCTGCTGTTACGCTTAATGCGCTTGCAGCTATTACGGAAACAACGATCGCTTTGATAATTCTCTGTTTGTTTACTTTCATAATAACCTCCATATCTAAGGCAACACCGCACAATTAACGCCCCATTGCCATAAAAAGAGTGACATATTGTGAA
>OLOX01002570.1_pt1 | contig 14894 bp, 12 predicted proteins | sample 1672091 | NCBI WGS metagenome assembly OLOX01 (sample SAMEA3136644, study PRJEB25190) | human gut metagenome | reverse complement strand
GCATATTCTCGGTGGCCTTGGGGTGGATGGTGGCGGGGCGGACGCCCAGACCCTGTGCATCGGTGAAGTACTCCTGGATGTACTTTTCCGCCACTTCCTGGGAGGTGATGCCCTCCTCGTTGGCACGCTTGATGATCTTGTCGTCCACGTCGGTGAAGTTCTGGACGAAGGTCACGTCGTAGCCGCGGTATTCAAAATAACGGCGCAGGACATCAAAGAGGATGATAGGGCGGGCATTGCCCACATGGATGAAGTTGTACACCGTGGGGCCGCAGGCGTAGATGCTCACCTTGCCCGGCTGGATGGGGACGAATTCTTCCTTCTGACGGGACATGGAATTGAAAATCTTCATACGAAAAACTCCTTCTTCATGCGTTCAAAGTTTGGACGGCAGGACAAAGAAAATCGCCTCCCGCCCAGGTAGGCAAGAGGCGATGGAAAAATCGCGGTTCCACTCTCATTTATCACTCGAACAGGCCGGTAACGAGGCCAAGACGGGGACATTACTCCCTTGCTCCCGGGCGCACTTCACACAGAGCCGCAGGAGCTGGCTTTCATCCGATGGCCCGCCCTCGCTGGAACTGCCGCTTGAGCTGTGTTACTCTTCCCGTTCCGCGCAAATGATCATATCGAGCTTCATCGTATCATCTCTGCCGCCCGATGTCAAGGAAAATCCTTACTTGTTCCAGTTCAGGACGTCCCGATTTTTCACAAAATACTCGATGCCGGAGTAGACGGTGGTGACAAGGATCACGCCCTGGCACACATAGTTCAGCACCTGAGGGATACCCAGCAGGATCAGGCAGATGCACACCATGGTGCTGGCGGTCTTGACCTTGCCCGACCACCCGGCGGCGATGACCCGGCCCTTCTCCACGGCCACAAGGCGCATCCCGGACACGGCGAACTCCCGCAGCAGCACGACGGCCAGCACCCACGCGGCAAACGTGCCCTCCTCCACGAACCAGCACAGCGCTGCCATAACCAGGCACTTGTCCGCCAGGGGGTCCATGAACTTGCCGAAGTCGGAGATCTGGTTATAGTGGCGGGCGATGTAGCCGTCCAGCAGGTCGGTGAGGCAGGCCACAACGTAGATGGCCAGCGCCACGTAGCGGCTGCCGGGGAAGCCCCAGTACAGCACCGCCAAAAACGCGGGGATCATCAGCACCCGCAGGATCGTCAGTTTGTTTGCGGTCGTCATAGATATGTATCCGCCTTTCTCTCATGTCTCGGTACAGTATAGCACGGTGAGCGCGAAATGGGAAGTCCTTTTTACTCCGCCAGCTCGCCGGTCAGGTCGCCGTCCATCGTGCCGGTGATGCGGACGGGAACGAACGCCCCGGCCTCCACCTCGTGGTCGGCGGTGAAGTAGATGCACCCGTCGATGTCGGGGCTTTCGGCGTAGCTGCGGCCCACGAACTGCATGGCCTGCTCGTCGAAGCCGTCGCACAGCACCTCCAGCACCGTGCCCATGCGGCTGTCGTTGAAGTCGTCCATGATGCGGGACTGCACGTCCACCACCAGCTCAGCGCGGCGCTCGGCCTCGGCGGTGTCCACCCGGTTCAGCATTTTGGCCGCGGGCGTGCCCTCCTCCGGGGAGTAGGGGAACACACCGGCCCGCTCGATGCGGACCTCCTGCAAAAACTCGCACAGCTCCTCGAAGGCGGCCTCGTCCTCGTAGGGCAGGCCGGTGATGAGGCTGGTACGCAGCACCAGCCCAGGGATGCGGGCGCGGAGCTTGTGGAACAGCGCCAGCAGCTCCGCCTTGTCGCCCCGGCGGTTCATGGTCTTGAGCACCTTGTCGTTGCAGTGCTGGATGGGGATGTCCAGATAGGGCAGCACCTTCTCCTCACCGGCGATGGTGTCGATGAGCTCATCGGTGAACTCGTCGGGATAGAGGTAGTGCAGCCGTATCCAGTGGAAGTCCAGCTTACACAGCTCCCGCAGCAGGGCCGCCAGCTTACGCTGGCCGTACAGGTCGATGCCGTAGCGGGTGATGTCCTGGGCGATGACGATGCACTCCTTCACACCGGCGGCGGCCAGCTTCTCCGCCTCGGCCAGCACGTCCTCCATGCGGCGGCTTCTGTACTTGCCCCGCAGGGTGGGGATGACGCAGAAGGAGCAGCGGTTGTCGCAGCCCTCGGCGATGCGGAGGTAGGCGAAGTGTTTGGGCGTGGTCAGCACCCGGTCAAACTCGTCGATCATGCCGTGGATGTCGCCGAAGCGGCGGGGCGTGCCGCCGGAGACGACCTCCTCCAGCGCCGGGACGATCTCGCCGTAGCTGCCCGTGCCCATGATGCCGTCCACCTCCGGCAGCTCGTCAAGTATCTCCTGCTGATAGCGCTGGGTGAGGCAGCCGGTGACGAGGATCTTGCCCACCAGCCCCTGCTCCTTCAGCGCCGCCACGGAGAGAATGGTGTCGATGGCCTCCTCCTTGGCGCTGTCGATGAAGCCGCAGGTGTTGATGACCACCACGTCCGCGCCGGCGTTTTCAGTTTGCAGGGTGTGCCCGGCGTCCCGGCACAGGGCCATCATCTGCTCGGTGTTGACCAGGTTCTTGGCACAGCCAAGGGATATGAACGATACTTTCACGGTGTATACCTCACTCTTCGTCTATGTCCTGCCCCAGCTCGTTGAGGACGGGGCGGATGTCGTTCCAGGAAAAACCCCGGCGCTGGAGATAGGCCGCCAGTCTGCGGGACGTGTCATCGTCTGGTGCTTTGCCCCGCAGCTTGGCGCGAACCAGCGCCCGTATGGCGTCCCCGGCGGAGGGCAGCTGGGCCAGCGCCCCGTCCCACAGTTCCTTGGGGATGCCCCGGCGGTGCAGCTCCTGCTTCACCCGCGCCGGGCCGTAGCCCATCGCGCCGTAATGGCGGGCGATGACCCCGGCGTAAGCCTCATCGTTGACTGCGCCCAGGCCCTCCAGCCAGTCCGCCGTCTCCGCCGCCTCGCCCTCCGCCGCGCCCTTTTTCGTCAGGCGGCGCTGCACCTCCTGCTTGGAGAGCATCCGCCCGGCGGCCATGCGGGCCGCCGCCTGCTTTCGCTCCGACCTCTCCCCCGCCGCCTGTAATTCTACCACAAGCTCCGGGGGTACGTCCATCCCCTTATATAAGCCAAAGCGCAGAAGCTCCGCGCCGGTGACCCGGAGGAGCGTTTCGTCCTCCAGGAACACCAGCACGCGCTCCTGCTTATGCTTTGATTTTTCGATCCGTGCGATACGCATCAGTCGGCGTCGTCAAAGTCGTCGGCGGACACGTCCACGGCCCGGCCCGCCGCCTTAGCGGCCACCCGGGACTGACTGCCCATCAGCTTGTGGAAATTCTCCCGCACCGCCGTCTCCAGCTTGTCGGCCTCGTCCGGGTGGTCACGGAAATACTGCTTGGCCGCGTCGCGGCCCTGGCCCAGCCGCAGCTCACCCATGTTGAACCACGAGCCGCTCTTCTGCACCAGATCCAGCTTCACCGCCAGATCCAGCAGGTCGCCCAGCTTGCTGATGCCCTCACCATACATGATATCGAACTCCGCCTCGCGGAACGGAGGCGCCACCTTGTTCTTCACCACCTTGGCCCGGGTACGGTTGCCGATGACCTCGCCGCCGGACTTCAACGTCTCGATACGGCGCACGTCAATGCGGACGGAGGCATAGAACTTCAGCGCACGGCCGCCGGTGGTGACCTCCGGGTTGCCATACATGACGCCCACCTTCTCGCGCAGCTGGTTGATGAAAATGACGATAGAATTGGTCTTGTTGATGATACCCGTCAGCTTACGCAGCGCCTGGCTCATCAGTCGGGCATGCAGGCCCACAAAGCTGTCACCCATCTCACCCTCGATCTCCGCCCGGGGCACCAGCGCCGCCACGGAGTCCACCACCACTACGTCGATGGCTCCGCTGCGGACCAGGGCCTCGGTGATCTCCAGCGCCTGCTCGCCGGTGTCCGGCTGGGAGATAAGCATATCCTCCACGTTAACGCCCAGCGCCTTGGCATAGGTGGGGTCCAGAGCGTGCTCCGCGTCCACGAAGGCCACCTCGCCGCCCATTTTCTGTGCCTCGGCCAGCACGTGCAGTGCCAGCGTGGTCTTACCGGAGGACTCCGGTCCGTAGATCTCCACAATACGGCCCCGGGGCAGGCCGCCAATACCCAGCGCCAGATCCAGCGACAGTGAGCCGGTAGGAATGGACTCCACATTCAGCGTACTCTCCGCACCATAGCGCATGATCGACCCCTTGCCGTACATCTTCTCGATCTGCTGCATGGCCGTCTCCAGCGCCTTCTTTTTGTCGGATACCACCGGTGCCGGGGCGACAGGTTCTTTTTTGACTGCCATAGTTCCGTCCTCCTCAAGTTCTGATGTATCTAATATATCTCCCCAACTGTCCCAAAAAACGGACAGTCAACATACGCTGTCAAAGCTCCGAGCACAGCACACCCTCTACCACCCGGGGAATACCGTTCAGATCCGGGGTGATCTCCAGGTCGCCGAAGCCCACGCTCCGCATGATCCGCAGCACCTCGTCCGCCTGGCCGATACCCACCTCGAACAGCAGCCGCCCGCCCACGCGGAGCGCTGCCGTCCAGTGTCCGGCGATCGCTCGATAGAAGTCCAGCCCATCCGTGCCGCCCCGCAGCGCCAGATGAGGCTCGTAGTCCCGCACAGACGCGTCCAGCTCCGCGATATCTCCATCCGGGATATAGGGCGGATTGGACACGATGCAGTCAAATTCCCCCAGATGGGCCGGCGGCTTCTCCCGCGCGTCCAGCTGCAGGGACACCACCCGCCCGGTCAGGTCATTGCGGCGGATGTTCTGGCGGCAGATACGCAGTGCACCCTCGTCCAGCTCGCCCAACACCACATGGCTCTCCGGCGCGTTTTTGGCCAGGGCCAAACCGATACAGCCCGAGCCTGCACACAGGTCCAGCACCCGGGGCTCGGCCACGGTCTTCAGGTACGTCAGCGCCCGATCCACCAATACCTCGGTGTCCGGCCGGGGGATCAGCACGCTCTCAGAGATATCCAGCGGCAGGCCGTAGAACTCCCACTCGCCGATCAGGTACGCCACCGGCTCGCCGGCCAGATGGCGCTCCGCCAGGCGGCGCACCTGCTGTTCCACCGACTCCGGCACGTACAGCCGGCCATCCCGGCTCAACGCCTCCCGGGTCTTCCCGGAGGCGCAGCATACCAACTCCCGGGACTCCAGCGTGGGATCGGGCAGTCCTGCCCGCAGGAATTGCTGCCGCACGTCCAAATACAAATTGTTATATGTGATCGCCATAATACGTACCGTTTTCACTTTCTTCGGTATTTTTCGGCGCTCTCCGCTGTTTTGCGCCCCGCTGCGCGACCCCGGCTTACCAGGTGTCGGTACCCTTCTCCTCCGGGATGACCAGCTTCATGGCCTCGATGGCTACCTCGATCATGCTGTCGTCCGGCTCGTGGGTCGTAAAGTTCTGCAGCCACATACCGGGGGCAGAGAGGACGCGCGTCAGCGCATTGTCGTGCGCCCCCACCATGCGGTTAAACTCGTAGGTAATGCCCACTACGGGCACCAGCAGCAGCAGCTTCACGCCCACACGGACCCACACGCTCTGCCAGTTGATGTAGGGGAACACCAGGCTGGAGACAATGATGGACACGATGATGACCACAAACAGGAAGCTGGTACCGCAGCGGGGGTGGTGCCGGGGCTGGATACGAACGTTCTCCACCGTCAGCGGCAATCCCGCCTCATAGCAGAAAATGGTCTTGTGCTCCGCACCGTGGTAGCAGAACACCCGGTATACGTCCTTCTGTCTGGAGCAGAGGATCATGTACGCCAGCAGCACCAGGATCTTGACCACACCCTCGATCAGGTTATGGAGTGCAGGGGTCGTGGCATGAAACAGCCCCGCCAGAAACGTAGGCAGCAGCATGAACAGCACCAGCATGAGACCGATGCTCAGCACCACTGAAAAGCCCACCAGCAGCGATTGCAGTTTCTCCGCCGGCACGTGCTTGTTGAGCCATTCCTCCAGCTTGTCCGGCTTGGCATTCTCGTCCTCCGGGAAGTAATCCGCCGAGAACATCAGTGCCTTGACGCCGGTGATCATGGAGCCGATGAACGTCACCGCGCCCCGCAGAATGGGAACGCCCAGAATGGGGTAGTTGGCCTTGACGAATTTGCGCTGGGTGACCTTGGTGACCAGGCCCTCCGGCGAACGGACCACAATTGCGTCCTTCTCCGGGCCGCGCATAAGTATTCCCTCGATCAGCGCCTGTCCGCCGATACTGGTACGGAAAGCGCCCTTTTTCTTTTCCATAGGTCTGCTGAATTCCTTTCTGACGCAAGCATAGCACAGCTCGCAATAAAATGCAACACTTGTTCGAGTTTTTTCTGTTTTTTTACAATTCCTGTTCCGCCTGCTTTTTCAGCGGCAGATACACCGTGACTACGGTGCCGCCGCCCTCGGCGTTGGCGATGTCCAGTCGTCCGCCGTGGCGCTGGACGATCTCGTCGCAGACCGCCAGACCGATGCCGCTGCCCCGAGCCTTGGAGGACCCCTTGTAGAACTTCTGCTTCACATAGGGCAGCTCCGCCTCCGGTATACCGGGGCCGAAGTCCCGGATGGTGATCACATACTCCCCTTCCTGCTGGCTCAGATGCACAGCGATGCGCTTGCCGCTGCCGCCGTGTTTGGCCGCATTGTCCAGCAGATTGCAGAACACCTGCTTCAGGCGTTCCGGGTCACCAGAGATGACCTCGCCATACTCCGCCCGATCACTGGAATACTCCAGCGCAATGCCGTCCTGGCGAAACAGCTCCCGGTAGCTGTACACCGCGTCCTCCAGTTCCGCCTGCAGATCAGTGTCCTCCACCTGCAAGGTGAAGCGTCCGTCCTCCAGGCGGGAAAATTGCAGCAGTTCCTCCACCATATTGGTCAGACGGCGGGACTCCTTCACCATGATCTGCACGCCGCGCTTGATCTGCTGCACGTCGTTGGACTCGTCTGCCAGCAGCGTTTCACCCCACCCGTTGATCGCCGTCAATGGTGTCCGCAGCTCATGGGACACCGAGGAGATGAACTCGGATTTCATTCGTTCGCTCTCGCCGATCTTGCGGGACATATCGTTGATGTTGTCCACCAGCTCGCCCATTTCGTCGGAGTACTTGTTGGGTATCTGCACGCCGTAGCTGCCGCCGGAAATACGTTTGGCCGCCTCTGACACGGCGGACACGGGGGCCACCACATTGTTGATGAAGATCATGCTGGACATGACGATCAGCCCCACCACCGCCAGCATGACGCCGGCCACCAGCAGGACCGTCAGCAGCACCTGCCGGTCGATGTTCCCGATGGCGGTAACGTAGCGTATAACGCCCACCACCTGGCCGTTGAACTTCAGCAGGCCGGACACCGCCAGGATGCGCTCCCCGGTGACGCTGTCACGGCCGATGTAGTCCTGCACCGTGCCGCTTTCCAGCGCCCGCAGTATTTCCGGCGTGCTGGGGTAGGTGCCGGTGGTGACGCCCCGGGTCGTGACCTCCACGCGGCCGGAGCTGTTGAGGAACTGTAGCTCGATCTTGTCGCTGTCGTCAAAGGCGGCGGCGTAGATCGTCGCGCTGCGGTAATACTCCCGATAGCTGGTCATCACATAGGTGTTGAAATAGTCCGCACCCGCCGCGGCCTTGGCCCGCAGGGTAGAGCGCGCACTGTTGTAGTAGTTGCTGGCAAAACCCACGGAGATGAGCACGCCCACCAGCAGCAATATGACCAGCACCGGCCCCATGCTGCCGGTGAGCCACCGGCGGCGCAGGCCCTGCACCTTATGCTTCTTTCCTGCCAAGGCGTTCATCTCCTTTCATCGCAAAATAAGGCATAGCGCACCCACGGGCGCGGCGCAAAGCCTGACAGCGAGAGACTTTTTTGCCAGGACGAGCCACAGCGGCGCAGGCGTACTGTGTGTACGTCAAGCCGCTGCAACGAAGTACTGGTGGAAAAGCTCTGCTGTCACAGCCCCCATTTGTAGCCGAAGCCCCAGATCGTCGTAATATAGGTTGGGTTCGTGGCATTGTCCTCGATCTTCAGCCGCAGGCGCCGGATATTCACGTCCACGATCTTGAGCTCGCCGAAATAGTCGTGGCCCCAGACCAAGTCCAGGATCTCCTCGCGGGAGAGCGCCTTGCCGGGGTTCTCCATAAACATCTTCATGATGGCGTACTCTACCTGGGTGAGCTTGATCCGCTGACCGTTCTTCTCCAGAGTACGGTTGCGGGTGTTCAGCAGGAAGGGCGGCTGGTCGATCTCACCGGCGTCCACGACACCGCCGCCGGATCGGCGCATCAGCGCATCCACGCGGGCGGTCAGCTCCGCCGGGGAGAAGGGCTTTGTCACATAGTCGTCGGCACCGGTCATCAGCCCCGTCACCTTATCCATTTCCTGGGACCGTGCGGTAAGCATAATGATGCCGATGGCAGCGTTGGTGGCGCGGATACGGCGGCAAACCTCAAACCCATCGATACCGGGCAGCATAATATCCAGCAACGCCACCCGAACGTCGCTGTGGATCTTCAGTTTTTCCAGTGCCTCCTCGCCTGTTTCCGCCTCCACCACCTTGTAGCCGGCGCGGCGGAGATTGATAACGATAAAGCTGCGGATGCTGGACTCGTCCTCCAGTACCAGTACCTTTTTCATGGCAGTCCCTCCTTGTCAGTTGCTCCAGCTGCCTACGATGAGGCTGAAGCTGCGGCGCAGCAGATCCTCATCCATGCCGTAATAGGCCGCCGCGTCATTCAGCTCACCGGCGTAGATGGTGGCTGTCTGGCGGCGCAGCAGCACCCTCTTCCCCATGCGGCCGCGGTTCTCCCGGTTCTCGCCGGTGATGGTGTACAGGCTCAGCACCGGATCCCCGTTGATCGCCAGGCTGAACTGATTTTCATTGCTGATGCTGGTGGTGGCGGTCTCCACGCTCCAGTCCCACCAGCTCTCCGGTATGGTGAAATACCACCCGCAGGACAGGCTGTGGTACGTCTTGGCCACGGTGGACAACTGCCCGTCGCCGTTGCAGCAAAGCCAACTGACCAGACCGTCCGTCTGCTCCGCTGTCCAACTGGTATCCGGACTGGGCAGCTCGATGATCCCGTCGCCGTTGATATCCTGGGGCAGCAGCTGACGATAGGGAAACACGGCGTTGGACACACCGGTGCTGCTGCCGCTGAGTGCCAGATTCACCAGTCCCAGATCCTGGCGGAACACCAGAATATCCGTGGCGGCCATACCCTGCTCGTCCACACCGGTGATATACAGCGCCGGCGTGTCGGCATCCAGCCGACCGCTGACCAGGCTGCCCCGGTTCACCGAGGCCATGGTGCTGGACAGCACGCAGCGGTAGGCCACGCCCATCTGCTCATCCTGCCAGCCGTAGAACTCCGCCACCGGCTGGCTATCCGCATCGGTACGAAGCACCAGCAGGCTGGGGATACCGTCACCATTCAGATCCTGTATGGTAAAGCGCGTGTAGCCGCTGGACATCAGCGCCACCGGCTCCCGCGCCACGGTGTACACCGCCACGGTCTGCACCTCGGCGCTGATACGCCAGCCCACGATCAGTTCACGCCGGCCGTCGCCGTTCAGGTCCTGATAGTACACGCTGTCGATGGCGGTGCCGCTGCTCTCGATGGTGCAGTAGCGGGCATAGCTGTCGCCCTCGATCTTAAATACAAATATTTTCAGCGGCTTTTCGTCGCTGCTCATGCGGAAAAAGGCCAGGGCCTCCTGCTGTCCGTCGCCGTCCAGGTCAGCCATCTGCACCGACTGGATATTCCGCCCGCCGGTAGGCGAGGCGTACTCATAACCCTGTGTGATCAGTGCCTCCAGTTCCTGGGTCAGGCCGGTGTACTCCTCCGCCATTCGCGGCAGGGTAAACAGTTCCTCCACCGAATCGTCAGAGAAACCGCAGCCGGTCAATGCCGCTGCCAGCAGCGCCAGCAGCCCGACCAGGCAGATATACCGTTTCAAACGCCGCATACAGCAGCACCTCCCTCCGGGTCATACTCTTACTTAAATATCATACCACATCTTGCACCGCTTTGGTAGAGGGAAAATCGTAAATAAACGGCAAATTAATGCCGGACGCAGAGAGCACCCCTTTCGGGGTGCTCTCTGTATTCCCCTGCCGGTGCAGGGAGGAAGACATCAGCCGTGGGAGGGATATCCTCTTAGGCATCGCGGCGGCCACGTCTCCCGCACAGTTTTACCGCGCCGGCCAGCGACAGGGCGGCGACCTCAACGTATACGGCAATTCCCGCGTCAAAGGTCGTGGGGCTGACCGTCCTTTTCACAGGTGCAGGGGGCTCACTGTAGTAATAGGCGGCCGCCGTGTAGGACACGGAGGGCTTGGGAAACTCCAGAGCCTCACCCTGCCCACCGTCTGTGGCTACCGGTGTCAAGATCGCGCTCTCATTGGTATAAAGCGCCTTTGACACGTCTACGTGTGTGGTGGTGTCATCCACATAACCGTCCCCATTCAGATCCATCACACCGTGGGTGCCGGCGGCGGGCGTACCGGCGAGCTTTACAGTGTAGGAAAGCTTGACCGGGGCAAAGTTGGAGACCGGTTCGTTGATTTTCCATGTGAAGCTGTCGGCGGCACCGTTGTACTCTATCTTGAAGCGGTAATTACTCTCATTCCGGTCGCCGCCGAAGTAGGTCACATTTCCATCCTGCTTATATTGCAGTTCTTGCCCGCCAACGGTGAGACAAAACGTGCCGGGAACGAGATCGAAACTCTTGCCGACAGTATCCGCCACAGTGGAACCCCTATCAACAGCGTAGAGGACTTTATGTTGGATTGAGTTAAAATCGACTGCTCTCCCTCCCGCCAGTCTGTTCATAAAGGCGGTACCCCACTGCCGTGTTTTCCTTGCCAACACGGCATGGCACTGATAGCCCCTCTCCTGCATCGCTTTGTAGGTACTCTCTGTCAGGTACAGGGCTTTCTCCACATTTGAAACGTTTTCCTTGTTCTGCAGCAGTTTGCTATTATCGGTCGGAGCCTGCCCAGTATATTGATAGTCCCAATTCTCGTTGTCATTGTCTGTCCCCATTCTTCCGGCAATATCGCTCATCCAGGCATTGATGCAGCCCTTGGGAATAAACGTTCCTGCCTCTTCGTCCCTGTACCCGTACTGCACGTTCAACTCACTTAGCGTACCGCACTGGTTAACACCATTCGAGATTAGGCTGCCATCAAAGCTGCGCGTATACGGGGTAGTATGATCATCCCCCTTGCAGAACTGATAGGTAACGCCGTCACTGACAAATATCAGATGCTTGCGGTGCGGCTCGACCGCCGTATCGCCATCGAGCATTTTCTTGCCCGCAAGAAGTCCCGCATGCGTATTGCTGCCGCTGGATATAGTTTTCTTTATCGCAGCCTCAATGGTAGCATAGTTTTCCTTTGTAAGCTCCGTAAGTGGGAACGCAACATTTGCCTCCCGATTGAAAATAACAACGCCGACCTTGACCATCACACCGCGTTCCCTCACCTCTTCCTCCAGGTCGGCAAGAAGCGCTAACGCCTTATCCTCCAATTCTGCGCTTGTAGATTTGTCCAGCACAAAGACCACATCGCTGGCCAGTTTTTCCTCTGCGCTGGGAAGCGACAACGTAACGGTGGACCGATAGTCCTTATCCAGTACGGTGGCTGTCTTGGATCGAGACACATTCACCAAACTCGGAGTCACCTCCCCATCAGTCGGCACTGTCCCCCACGCAACAACGGCCGTTGTCAGCAGCAGGGTAAGCATTAGTAAAAAACAGCTTATCCTCCTCATTTTCTCCTCCTTTCTCATTGTACAGACCTCTTTGTTTCAATTGTGCATTGAAACAAAGAGCAGTGGTACCACTGCTGGTTCGTGTATCTATTATATATTCTTACAGCGAAATGTCAAGCAGTTATTGATATATTGGTAATTTTTGCCAAATTCGTATATACCCTTCTATCAGCGGCAAAAAAAGAGACATCCTCACGGATGTCTCTTTTTTGGTGCCGGTGACCGGACTCGAACCGGTACGCTGTCGCCAGCGGTGGATTTTGAGTCCACTACGTCTACCAATTCCATCACACCGGCAGATATTACCCGCACATTATACCGTAAATGGCCGGCGATTGCAAGACAAATTTACCCGCCGAAAGCACTGACGCCCAACAGGCTCAAGCCGCCCATGATGGCACCGGCCAGGAGGACGCCGGCGGCGCAGGCGAGGGTGCTTTTTTTGAAGTCCATATCAAGCAGGCTGGCGGCCAGAGTGCCCGTCCAGGCGCCGGTACCCGGCAGGGGTATCCCTACGAACAGCAGCAGCGCCCAGTACAGTCCGCGGCCGGCTTTGGCCTGGAGCTTACGCCCGGCTTTCTCCCCTTTTTCCAGGCAAAAAGTGAAGAATTTTCCTATATACCTCTTATCTTTCCCCCATACAAGCACTTTTCGTGCAAAAAAATAAATGATGGGAACCGGCAGCATATTGCCCGCGATGGCGATCAGATACGTCAGCCACAGGGGCAGGTCGAAAGCCACGCCGTAGGGGATCGCGCCCCGCAGCTCGATCAACGGCACCATGGAGACGAAAAAAACGATGACACAATGCTTAAACATATACGTTCCTTCACTTTACTTCACTGTATACCTTATTGTATCCTTACTGTGCTTTTTTTGTAACTGTCATTATACCCGAAGTTTCTCTCTTTGACAAGGCGCACAAGGGCGGTTTAAGAAATACCTAAATTTTCTACCGACTTTTTTTCAGTTTCAGTCGACAAATACCACCTGTACCTGTTATACTACCTATAAGAAGATTTTATCATGGGAGGAAATGGGCCATGAGCGTTGCAGACGTCATATCGCTGCTGGGCGGTATCGCACTGTTTTTGTTCGGTATGTCCCTGATGGGCGAGGGCCTGAAAAAGGTCGCCGGCAGCCGTCTGGAGCTGGTGCTCTATAAGCTGAGCAGCACACCGCTGAAGGGCGTACTGCTGGGCACCGGCGTCACCGCTGTGATCCAGTCCTCCTCCGCCACCTCTGTGATGGTGGTGGGCTTCGTCAACTCCGGCATGATGAAGGTCAAGCAGGCCATCGGCGTGATCATGGGCGCCATTCTGGGCACCAGCGTCACCGGGTGGATCCTGTGCCTGTCTTCCCTGGAGGGCGGCAGCGGCGTGGTGCAGCTGCTGAGCACCGAGGTGCTCACCGGCATCGTGGCCGTGGTCGGCATCATCCTGCGGATGTTCACCGGCAAGACCAGCAACCGCTATGTGGGCGAGATCCTGCTGGGCTTCGCGGTGCTGATGTACGGTATGTCCGCCATGTCCGGCGCGGTGTCCCCCCTGCGGGAGAGCGAGGCCTTTATCCGCATTCTGACCAGCTTCTCCAACCCCATTTTAGGTATTCTGGTGGGTCTGGCGTTCACCAGCGTTTTGCAGAGCGCCTCCGCCGCGGTGGGTATTTTGCAGGCGCTGGCCATTACCGGCGCTGTCACCTTTGAGGTGGCTCTGCCCATCGTCATGGGCATCGCCATCGGCGCGGCGGTGCCTGTGCTGCTGTCCGCCCTGGGCGCCAACCTCAACGGCAAGCGCACCGCCTTTATCTATCTGCTGATCGACGTGCTGGGCGTGCTGATCTGGGCGCTGCTGTTCTACGGCGCCAACGCCATTATCCACTTCACCTTTTTGGACGCGGTCATGTCCTCTGTGTCCATCGCACTGATGAACACCCTGTTCCGCCTGGCCACCGTGATCGTGCTGCTGCCCTGCATCGGGCTGATGGAGCACATGGTGGAGCTGCTGTTCCCCGACGACGGCTCCGCCGCCGAGGAACAGGAGATGGACCGGCTGGAGGAGCGCTTTTTGCAGCACCCGGCGCTGTCCATCGAGCAGAGCCGGCTGGTGACCAACTCCATGGCCGAACGGGCCGAGGGCAACCTGCTGATGGCCGTTGGCCTGCGGAACCGCTGGTCCGACAAGGATTTCCGCATGGTGGGTGAAACGGAGTCCGTTATCGACCGCTACGAGGACAAGCTGGGCACCTATCTGATGAAGATCACCAGCAAGTCCCTGTCTCAATCCCAGAGCGAGGAGGTCAGCAAATACCTGCACACCATCTCCGACTTTGAGCGTATCTCCGACCACGCACTGAATATTTCGGAGGCCGCCAAGGAGATACACGACAAGGATCTGCAATTCTCCCCTGAGGCCTGTCATGAGCTGGACGTGATAGAGTCCGCCGTCCGGGAGATATTGTCCGTCGCCGTGGGCGCCTTTGTGGAAAACGATCCCCAGCGGGCCGCCCGGGTGGAGCCGCTGGAGGAGATCATTGACGGCCTGTGCGATGAGATGAAGTCCCACCACGTGGACCGATTGCAGTCCGGCAGCTGCACGCTGAACCAGGGGTTCGTGTTCAACGACCTGCTGACCAACTACGAGCGCGTGGCCGACCACTGCTCCAACATCGCCGTGGCCATCATCGAGCTGGAGTCCGACTCCTTCGACACCCACGAGTATCTCAGCAGCGTCCGCGCCCTGAAATCCCACTCCTTCGACAAATACTACGAGGAATATAAGCAGCAGTACCACCTGTGAGCATAAAACCGCCCTCCCTGCAATCGCAGGGTGTACGTAAGACAGTATTGCGCTAAGATTGACGAAGCGGCACGAAACCGTATGGAGCTGATCGTGCGGTCGTTGGCGAAGCGAAACGGCGTGACCGAGAAACTGAAAGCCGACACCAAATGGAATGGGTACGGCAGATGAACGCTTGCAAGGCACAGGCAGAGGAAATTGTGAAAATCGAATTGATTTACGATTGAGTGAGGAAGTCCGGGCAGAAAACTGTTCGGACTTTTCTCATATAGTCCAAAGTTGCG